>CENJ01027135.1_pt1 | contig 49918 bp, 52 predicted proteins | sample 356161 | NCBI WGS metagenome assembly CENJ01 (sample SAMEA2619531, study PRJEB7988) | marine metagenome | biome: marine biome (ENVO:00000447); feature: surface water layer (ENVO:00002042); material: "saline water (ENVO:00002010), including plankton (ENVO:xxxxxxxx)" | depth 5 m
GTAAAAGTTTTATTAACAGTTTAATATTCTGAGTATTATGAAATACACATACATTCTATCTATCTTAATCTTCTTTTTTTCTTGCAGTTCGATGGAGTATGACAATCTTTTCATTCAGAGTGATATTGAAAAAGAGGGCAATGCTCAAATAATTTTAGATCAATTAAACGATTCTGAATTAAGAAAAGGAAAAGTATTTGTTTTTTCAAACATTCAGGATGGACTATGGCATTTTGTGAGAGTGAATGAAACTGAAAGATATATGCGTGACCAAGAGGTACAAGTTTTTGATTTAGTTGAAGGTGAAAATAAAATATTTGCCTTTCTCAAAGCACTGGGTGACGAAGTTTACAACTGTACTGGGGACGAGTTTGCATTTAGTACTAAAGATTTTTCAGAATATGAAACATTTTTTTTTATGGTAGTAAAATCTGCGGAGAGTGAATTTGCTGGCAGAAAATTGAATTGTTATAAAGAATTTCATCTTTCTGAAGAAGGATTCTTCTACTTTAAAGATAATCCAAGATCACGATATAAATCAGATTGGTTCATTAACTAATAAAATTTCATTTTAAATCCTATTACGATTTTAATGTGTAAACATGTTTAACTTTCTAAGAAGAGAAATGATAAACTGACATTACTTTATTCTTACTAAGAAGAGGTAACAAGATGAAAATATGCATTATTTATGGACACTTTAATACGAAAGATTCATTTAATGCAGCTGTTAGAGATACGTTTATTGAAGAAGCAAAAAAAGTTGGACATGAAATTGATTTAATTAATCTATTTGAAGAAAAAGAACAACTACCTTTTTATAGAAGTGACATAAATCCTCCACCACAATTAGTTTTAGATTACAGAAAAAGGCTAGAAAACTCCGATGCAATGTTCTTAATGAGCGCATGTCATAATTTAAGAATGAATGTAATCTTAGAGAATTGGATTGATTGGGTTCTTCATCCTACATGGTTTTTCACATACAAATCACTATTACCAGATAGTAAGTTTTTTGGCAATTATGGATATCCAGTAGCTGGAGCAATGAAGGGTAAAATTGGGATTGTTTCAATGACTTATGGTGGACCAATGGTTACTTACTTTAACTTTTCTCTTTTTGACAATATTCCGTATAGGAGACTAAAGAAGTCTGTATTTCAACTAGGAGGATTAAAGACAAAATATTTAAGATTCTATTCAGTCCTTCCAAATATGAAAAAAAGTGACTTTGAAAAGCATATGCGAAAAGTAAGAAAATTTGCAAGAAGTTTAAAATGAATAAAAATTCATACAAATATGATGGTAAGTAAATGTTCTTATAATGTTTTTGTTACCACAGATACAAATTAAGTACAAAGTGCTTTAAAAGTATTTTAATGATGCGGTCTTCAGAATACGCTGCCTCTTTGTGGTAGTTATCTGTTGAATTTTTTAAGATCATGGCATAATCAATATATTTGAAAATAAACATTTATAGTGAAATTATCAGATATTAAATTACCAACAAATAAAAAATTTGGTTATTTTTTTTCATTTATCTTTTTTATTCTTGTTGGATATTTTTTTATAAACGAATCGTGGAAATGGTTTTTTATATTTTTATTTCTAACAACAGCTTTTTTAACAATTTCAGTTTTAAATCCTAAACTTTTACTTCCTTTAAATAAAATTTGGATGATTTTTGGGTATTTGTTGGGCATGATAATACGTCCAATTGTCCTTGGAATAATATTTTTTGGAATAATAACTCCTATTGCATTTCTTTTACGTTTAATAGGAAGAGATGAATTGCGATTACGAATAAAAAATAAATCTAGTTGGATATCCCGTTCTACTTCAATTAAACCTGAATCCTTTAAACTACAATTTTAAAATGAGTAAAAATGATGGACTTCCTTAAAGAGATGTGGCACTTTCTTCGTGTTCGGAAGAAGTTATGGCTAGCTCCGCTCATAGTAATAATGATAATGCTTGGTGGACTTTTAATATTTGTTGAAGGTTCTGTTCTAGCACCTTTTATATATTCTATTTTTTAATAAACTTATATGTATATTTTAGGAATTTCTGCTTTTTACCACGACAGTGCTGCATGCATACTAAAAAATGGAGAAATAATTGCTGCAGCTCAAGAAGAGCGTTTTACTAGAAAAAAACATGATTCTGGATTTCCTAACCTTGCAATTGAATTTTGTATTAAACAAGCGAACATTCGTCCAAGTGAGATTGACAACATAGTTTTTTATGAAAAACCATTCTTAAAATTTGAAAGGCTGCTTGAAACATATCTCGCATATGCTCCAAAGGGTTTTTCAAGTTTTGCAATGGCAATGCCCATTTGGATCAAAGACAAGCTTTTTCAAAAGACTGCTCTTATTAAAGAATTTAATAAAGTACTTGATAAGGATATAAATTGGAATGATCGTCTATTATTTTCTGAACATCATCTATCTCATGCCGCAAGTGCTTTTTATCCATCTCCTTTTGAAAGAGCTGCAGTTTTAACTATTGATGGTGTTGGAGAGTGGACAACGACTTCAGTTGCCATAGGCGATGGTAGCGATTTAAAAGTGCTTAAAGAAATCCATTTTCCTCATTCGCTTGGACTTCTTTATTCAGCTTTTACTTATTACACTGGATTTAAAGTAAATTCTGGCGAATATAAAGTTATGGGTTTAGCACCTTATGGTGAGCCACGCTTCGCTGATTTGATATTTGAAAATCTAATCAAATTAAATTCTGATGGAAGTTTTCAGCTTGATATGAGCTATTTTGAATTTGCTACTGGTTTAACAATGACAAATAAAAAGTTTGATAAGTTATTTGGAGGTCCAGCACGTGTATCGGAAACTCAATTGACGCAGCGAGAAATGGATTTGGCTGCTTCAATTCAAAAGGTTACTCAAGAAATAATTCTTAAAATTGCAAAAAACATAGCCAAAGAAACTGGTGAAAAAAACCTCTGTTTGGCTGGAGGTGTCGCGCTTAATTGTGTAGCTAATGGAATTCTCACACGCGAAAAGATATTTGAAAAAATTTGGATTCAACCAGCTGCCGGCGATGCGGGTGGTGCACTTGGCGCTGCTCTTTCTTCCTGGCACTTGCATAAAAATAAAAAAAGAACAATCACATCCAAACAAGATTCAATGAAGGGTTGTTTTTTAGGTCCAAAATTTAAAGATGATGAAATAGAGGGAGAATTTAAAGCTTGTGGTGCAAAATATAATCGACTTAATGATGATGAATTGATTGATAAAGTTGCCTCAGAAATAGCTAATCAAAAAGCCGTTGGCTGGGCTCAAGGAAGAATGGAATTTGGACCAAGAGCTCTTGGTGGAAGAAGTATTATTGCAGATCCTCGATCACCAACTATTCAAAAACAACTTAATCTCAAAGTAAAGTATCGTGAAAGCTTTCGACCATTTGCTCCAAGCGTTCTAGTTGAAGACGTTAATGATTGGTTTGAGCATCAGAATGATAGTCCCTATATGCTATTGGTCGCTAATGTAAAACATGATAAACGTCGAATTATGACAGATAAAGAAAATGCTTTATTTGGTATCGAAAAGCTTAATATTCCTCGTTCATCTGTGCCAGCTATAACTCATGTAGATTATTCAGCAAGAATTCAAACTGTCCATGCAGATACTAATCCAAGATACCATTCTTTAATATCTAAATTCAAAGAAAAAACTGGTTTTCCAATTTTAGTAAATACTTCTTTTAATGTTCGCGGTGAGCCGATTGTTTGTTCACCAACTGATGCATTTAAATGTTTTATGGGCACGGAACTAGATATTTTAGTATTTGAAAATTATATTCTTTTAAAAGATGAACAAGATCTATCATTAATTGAGAATTACGAGGAACAATATGAATTGGATTAAAGATATAAGTCTTTTTATTGCATCAATTTTAATATCTTTGCTTTTATGTGAATTAATCTTAAGTATTGTTAATCCAATAAATCTCAGAAGTGATCCTAAGTGGGTTCCAGATGGGCACACTAGGGGACATTACGTACCTAATGAAATTATAAGAGGCAGCGTAGGCCATAATATAAGAAATCCAAATTTAAGACAAAATTATGCAAGGTATAACCTTAATAAGTATGGATACAGGGGGCCTGATTGGGACATTTCTAATCCAAACGGCATCGCTTTTTACGGAGGTTCGTCCACATTCAGTTTTCATGATGACGACAAAGATGCATGGCCATTTATTGCACTTGAATGTATAAATGAATTTCGAGATATTAAATATCAGAATCTTAACTTTTCTCATCCAGGAAATAGCATCTTTGATGCACCACACTTATTTCTTCAGAAAGGTATTCATTTCAAAACTGAATGGATTATCACCTATCATTTATGGAATGACATTAAGTTTATTAGCGCCATAACAGAGAATAACGATTTTTTATTTAGCGCAATACCATATGATTCAACTTTAACTCTTAAATCGTTGCTGCTTGATTTGGGTATATTCCCAAACTTGCTTGGAAATATAAATATTTTATACAGAAAATATATCGATGATAGCATTTATGAAAGCTCATATAATTTAGATAAAAAGATAAATATTACTGATTCAGACATAGAATCAACACTACGTATTATTAAAAGCAACTACGATGCACTTATAAAATTGTCGCCACCAAGTCAAAAATTTCTCTTAATAAAGCAAGGACTTCTTCTCGATAAAGATAATAATATTCATGATTCAGAAATTGCATGGCAAGTAATAGGTTTAAATAAAAAACAGTTTTTAAATGTTCAAGAGAGGTATTATTCAATTTTGGATAGTCTTGCAAAAGATAATAAGAATGTATACATATTAAATGCTGATGAAGTAATACCTAAAAATTTAGAGATGTATGATGATCACGTTCATCTTCAAAAAAAAGCACAAAAAATTCTAGGAAGTAGTGTTTGCAATTTTATTAAAAAATATAATCAGTAAAAATAGATCTAAGTAATGAACAAAAAAAAATATATATTGTTTAATCCAGGACCAGTCCATCATTTTTTTTTCATTCCAATAATGCTCATATGGAACTTGTTGAAAAAGAATGAAATTATTCTAATTTTAGATAGGAGTTATAAAGATAATGAATATTTTTCAAAGATAAAAAATCTACCTAAGGTTAAAGAAATTTTTTTTATTGAAGAACGTAATTCAACAAAAAATTATTATGATTTAAAAAAAATCATATCAAGCATTTTTTTAAAATATGAGTTTTCAGAAATTTATACTCCAAATCCGTCATATGTCTCCAGTTATGCTCTAGTCTTGTTATCAAAAAAAATGCAACCAAATGCAAAAAGAAAATACTTTCAAGTCGCTAGAGAAGTTAATTCTTATCCTAAAGAAGCTGAAGTAAAGTTAAATATTCTGGTTCAAAATTTTAGATTTAAATTTATACCTTCAACTATAGTAATTCAAATTATAAGATTAAAACTCAGTCTAAAATTCTTTATTGTTTTTAAGTTATTACCAATAATAATATTTGGGGAAACTTTTGCCCCTTGGACGAATCCATATTATCCAAAATATTCTTATACAAAACTATTTATTGACAAAGGATTTTGTCTCAATGATCAGGACCAAACTATTTTCTTTGACGAAAAGGTTATTGACCATATGCATAGTTTTTTCAAAGGTTTAAAATTTAATATGTCTGAATTAGGATTGCAAAATAATTATCAAGAAATATACTCTTATTTCTTTGGACAACAACAAAACACATCTCCAATAATTTCTATTTTTCCAACATGGGGACTTTTTAAAACAAATTTAGATGAAGATTGGTTAAATATCATTCACGAACTCAAAAAATACAACCCAGATCATCAAATTCAAATTAAATTTCATCCTGGTGTAAGAGATGACTATATCGAAGAGATTTTCAAAAAAATTTCAGAAAAAGTATCAGGTATTAAAATTTTATCTAGAAATATACCAGCTTTTAAAATGGTGTCCGATTCTTCAATTATAATTGGTGATACCAGTTCAGTTCTTTGGCTTGCTTCATTTTTTAAAGACAAAACAGTTTGCTCTCTTGATTTATTTAATTTCAATGATGGAGATTGTTTAAAGCTTTACTCTGAGAAACTTCTTTTTGTTGATGACATAAATCAATTGTTTTTAATAAGTAAAACTAAATAAACCTCTTCCAAGCAAATGATATCTTCATCATGTATATTAAATAGAGTACAATTCTTCAATAAAGTTAAGGTTTCAAAGCTTTATTCTGGGGAACAAACATAATGATAAAGCAATATATTTATAATTTTTTAAGCAAGATTTATGCTTTTATAAAAATTATAATAAGAAATTGGGAAGATGAAGGATTAATTTTACAGGCAAAAACCTTAATGACTTCAAAGGATTGGAAATCATCAATTAAGGATGTTGGTAGAATCGAAGACAAAGAATTTAAGGTATATTCGCAGTTTGGAGATGACGGAATAATACAATTTTTAGTAAGTATTCTTAACATAAGTAATAAATATTTTATTGAATTTGGTGTTGCAGATTTTTTTGAGAGTAACTGCCATTTTTTGATGGTTAACAATAATTGGAAAGGCTTAGTAATAGATGGATCCACAAAAAATATACAAAGAGTAAAAAATTCAAGTATTTATTCAAGATACAACCTTAATGCGATTAATGAATTTATTACAAAAGATAATATTATGGATATCATTTCTTCTGAAATTGAAGAAAAGATTGGTTTGTTACATATTGATCTAGATGGTAATGATTATTGGATTTTGAATGAGATTGATTTTGATTTACTGTCTCCTGAAATAGTTATTCTTGAATATAATTATATATTTGGCCATGAGAGAAAAATAACAGTTCCTTATGACGAATCCTTTAACAGATTTAAAAATCATCATTGCGGTTTATTTTTTGGAGCCTCATTGGCGGCCTTGAATAGCTCCATGCTAGATAAAGGATATATTTTTATTGGATCTAATGTGGCAAGAAATAATGCATATTTTATTAAAAGTAATAAATCAGAACTTATTAATAAAGTTGATCTTTCAGCAGAATATGTTGATGCTAATTTTAGAATTAGTAGAGATAAAAAAGGTGTTTTAGATTATGTTCAGCCGAATCATATAATTGAAGATATGAGAGGTTTAAAAGTTTATAACGTTGAAACAAACGAACTTGAAGAGTTTTAATTTTATGGTGACTGAATATAAGAATATAAATGCCTATTAACTATTCAAAATCTTACTTAAAAAAAATTCTTTCTAATGTAAATGCGATTGCTCTTGTAGGAGCAAGTTCAAATCCTAAAAAAGATAGCTTTAAAGTAATGAAATATCTAATTGAAAAGGGTTATCAAGTTTTCCCTGTTAACCCGAATGAAGTTAATAATACAATTCTTGGCAAAAGGTGCTACTCAAATTTAAATGAAATTGAACACAGGATTGATATGGTAGATATTTTTCGTTCAAAAGAATTTGTGATGGATATTTGCTTAAATGCAATAAATATTGGTGTTGATGTTATTTGGACTCAGGAGGGAATTATAGATAAAAAATCTGAGTTAATAGCTACAAAGGCCGGTATTAAATTTGTTATGGATAGCTGTCCTATAAAGATTTTAGAAAATTAGATTGGACTATTAAACACAATTAACATTAAATAAATTATGACACAAAAAACTAACGAAATTCTAAGTAAAGAATTAAATGAAAAAGGTATCCTCCGTCTAACTCTTAACGATCCAGAAACCAAGAATCCTCTATCAGAATTAATGATGGATAACTTGATCAGTGAACTAGATAATGCATCTATTAATAAAGAAGTTAAAGTCATAGTGATTGGATCAACTGGAGATGTTTTTTGTTCAGGACATGACTTAAAAGACCTTAAAGACGCTAATGATAAAAACAAAGACAAAGAACTATACTTTCAAAATTTATTTCAAAAATGCTCTAAATTAATGCAATTAATCGTTAATAGTCCAAAGCCAGTTATTGCAGAAGTTGGTGGTATTGCAACTGCAGCAGGTTGCCAGTTAGTCGCATCATGTGATTTAGCAATATCATCTGAATGTGCAAAATTTGCAACCCCAGGAGTAAACATTGGTTTGTTTTGTTCAACTCCTATGGTTTCATTATCCAGGAATGTAAGTAAAAAAAATTCTATGAATATGCTACTTACCGGAGATATGATTGATGCTAAAGAGGCTAAAAGAATTTTTTTAATCAATGATTTTGTGTCGCTTGAAAATCTTACAGATGCAGTAATGAATCTGGCTGAAAAAATCTCTAAAAAGTCACAGCCCATAATAAAAATTGGTAAAAAAGCTTTTTATAAACAACTCGAACTTAGTCTTGAGGATGCATACAAATATACCTCAGAGGTAATGACGCAAAATATGCTGAAGGAAGATGCTATTGAAGGTATAAACTCTTTTTTGGAAAAAAGAGATCCAAGTTGGAAAGATAAATGAGTGATCCTCTCGATTTAAAGAGGTCTGTGAGAACTATTAATGATTTTCCAATTAAGGGTATTAAGTTCAGAGACATAACAAGTTTGATTGAAACACCAGAGGCCTTCAAAAAGACATGCAATCAGCTAACTAAGCTTTCGAAAGAATTCAATGCTGATATTATTGCAAGTATTGAGAGTAGGGGTTTTATTTTTGCTGGAACCATTGCAAGAGATCTTGGACTTCCTTTTGTTTTAGCTAGAAAGCCAGGTAAATTACCAAACAAAACATTCAAAAAAAGCTTTAATCTGGAATATGGAAGCACTTCTATTGAAATTCAACAAAATACAAACATTAAAAAAAATCAAAAAATTGTAATTGTTGATGATTTAGTTGCAACTGGTGGAACTGCAATAGCATGCGCAGAATTGCTGACTGAAAATTTTAGTGTAAGAAATGAAAATATTTTAATTTTGTGTGTTATCGATTTAACAGAACTAGGTGGCAGTAAATTAATATGCGATAAAGGATTTTCAATTAAAACAATTATTGACTATGACTGATTTTTATGGACGACTGATGATTGATTTAGAGGGAATTACTTTGTCAGACGATGACATCGCCCTTATATCAAATAAACACATTGGCGGAATAATACTTTTTTCAAGAAATTTTGAGACCGTAGAACAATTAAAAACTTTGATAATTGAGATATTTGCAATAAAAAAAAATGTAATCATTGCAGTTGATCAAGAAGGAGGGAGAGTTCAGAGATTTTATAAAGACTTTACAGAGATACCCTCGATGCAAAGTCTGGCAGTTTACGCAAAAGAAGAAGATGATTTGGAAATTTTTGCTGAAACTGCATGGTTAATATCTTCAGAGCTTATGGCTGTTGGCATTGATTTAAATTTTGCTCCAGTATTAGATGTTGACGAAAAGACATCAAGCGTAATAGGAGACAGAGCTTTTTCAAATGAAGTTGATGAAGTAATAGAATTTTCATCTAATTTTATTGATGGGATGCATCAAGCAGGCATGTCAGCAACTGGTAAACATTTTCCTGGTCATGGAGGAATATTTGAGGATAGTCATTTCAATCTTGTTGAAGATAAAAGGACCTTTTCTGATCTATTGAATTCAGATATAAAACCTTACATTAAATTAAAAAATAAGTTGGATGCCGTTATGTGTGCACATGTATTTTTTCCAGATGTTGATGAGAAGTTACCAAGTTTTTCTAAAATTTGGCTTCAGGACATTTTAAAAAATAAACTTGAGTTCACTGGCTTAATATTTAGTGATGATCTCTCAATGAAAGGTTCTGGTGATGAAAATTGTTATATTAAAACAATAAAATCTTTTGATGCTGGATGTGATATGGCCCTTATATGTAATGATAGGATTGGTGTAAAAGATACAATAAGTTTTTTAAATAATAGCGAAATAGAACCATCAAGCAAATTATCAATTTTGAAGAAAAAAAGTGATATGAATTGGGATGAGATTCAAAGCAGTGAAAAAATAAAAAATATTAGAGCAAAATTAAAAAATATTAGGGGATAAAATGAGAAGAATTATTACTGGTCACAACAATAAGGGCGAATCGATAATTAGTTTTGATGGACCTCCTGCTAGATCTATAGGTGAAGACGTAGGTGGTCTGTTTGAATTATGGAATACAGACGGTGATGATGTTATTTCAACTGATGAAATTGATAGAGCTGATGAAGATATTATTTTGTCACCACCTGATGGTGGAACTAAGTTTAGATATTTTCAAATTAATCCAATTCCAGATGGTGTTCCTGATGATGTAATGCAAGAAATAGCCGCAGATGCTTTTGAAAAAATTGGCGCAGGACATCATAGAGTGGATACAAGAAGACATCCCGCAATGCATAAAACAGAAACAATCGATTACATTATTCTGCTCAAAGGAGACGTCACTTTGATACTTGATAATGATGAGGTTAATCTAAAACCATTTGATGTTGTTGTTCAAAGAGGAACAAATCATGCGTGGGTTAATAATGGAGATGAGCCAGCACTCTTAATAGCTGTTTTAATCGATAGTAATATTAAGTAAATTTAAAAACCAACATCACCAGACTTAATAAGTTGATAGAAATCTTTATCAAGTCTTTCATATGAATTCTTTCCTGGTTTCTTAACAAAAACTAGATCTCCATTGACTCTATCAAGATGGAAGGCCTCTTCCCTTAAATCATTCTTTTTAAGCTTGAATGTACCAGTTGTTTCTAATTCATCAATGATTCTTACAAAAACTGGTTGTGCGAAACTAGGTAGCTTTTTTGAAACAAAATCTGAAAAACTTAGCCAATCAAATTTTTCTATGTTGCAGTTAAAGGCTACCATGCCAGCTCGTCCTTCACTATTAGCAACCTTTACGCCATAGACATTAGCCATATTAACTTCGTGATAACTATTTAAGATTTCTGCTACCTCATTTGTAGATACATTCTCTGATTTCCACCTGAACGTATCACCAACCCTGTCGACAAATTGATAATGTGTTCTACCTAGAGAAAAACCGACATCCATTGTTTTTACAAGATCACCAGTGTTAAACCATCTATCACCTTCAGTTAATACATTTTGTATTACTTTTGCTTCACTTGCTTTTTTGTCTGTATAACCGTTGTATACTGCATTTGGACCTATCTCAACAAGAAGAAGCCCTGGTTGATGATCGGCTACTTCTACATATCTTCCTTCAGTATTTTTTACAAGCGTATCCTCTGCAACGTCATACTCAAAAATACCAACTTTTGCATTTGTCATACCAATTGTTTGATCTTTATTGAGAAGATTCATAAACAAAGCATTACCCTCGCTAGCACCGTAAATTTCGATAATTCTTTTGACACCAAATCTGTTTCTAAAACAATCCCATAGATCTGGTCTTAAACCATTACCAACCATTTTTGATATTGGATTATTTTTTTCTTCTTCAATTGGTTCTTGAAAACTCAAATATCTGCATAGTTCACCCACGTAAACAAAGGCAGTTGTATTATATTTATTTGCTTCTTTCCAAAATGCAGATGCAGAAAATTTTCTTCTAATGAAAGTTGCTGAACCTGCTTCAATGCAGGCACAGAGCCCTAACATCAGACCAGTAGAATGATAAAGCGGTAGACAGTTATACATACAATCTGTTTCATTTAGTCTATATCCTCCTTTTACAATATTTACAGAGGCAGCAATAATTTTTGAGTTTGGAAAGAGTGCGGCTTTTGGAACACCAGTAGTTCCGGAAGTGAAAATATAAAAGGCAGTATCCTTCGCAGTTACTTTACTTGAAATTTCAATATCAATATTTTCAGAATCATTTATAAAATCTTTTATATTCAATGACCAATCTGGACATTTAAAAGTATCTCCATCACTAATCCAATAAATGTCTGTTTTATTTTTTATATTGATTTCAGATAACACATCCTCAAGAGACAAAGCTAACTCAGCACCAACAATACACTTTTTAGAATCAGATGAATTAATGCAATGTATTAAGGGTTTTCCAGTTAGACTTGTATTGATTAAAACACCAATTGCACCAATTTTGTTTAGAGCAAGAATGCTTATTATATATTCCGGTCGATTTTCCATAAAAAGAATTACTTTGTCACCATGAACAACACCATCATCGATGAGTTTTTTTGAAAAGATATTTGCAGCTTGATCTACTTCAGAATATGTCAAAGTCTGATTTTCAAAATAGATAAAATCCCTGTTTCCAAATTTCTCAACGGTTTTCTTAAATGTATGAGCTAAAGAAGAATTATCATCAGGATCTGGAAATTTATATCTTAGAAGAGGAATGATATATTTTAATTCACCAATTACTCTAAAAAATTCAGATATTTTTTTTAACATTTATATAAATAAAATATATTTTATTTGGTTATATTATAATCCTCCAATTGGTTTTTATATAGGAATAAAACATGAACATGCATAAAGAGTTTGATTTTATTGTTTTCGGAGCAACAGGTTTTACTGGTAAGTTAGTAGTTGAGTATCTTGTACAAAAATATGGTGATAGCCCTGACATCAGTTGGGCCATAGCTGGAAGAAGTTCTGAAAAGCTTGAATCAATTGCGAAATTAAAAAAAGTACCAGAAGAGGTACCTTTAATTGTTGCTGATAGTAATGATATTGAAAGTATTAATAATTTAATTTCTTTTACAAAATGTGTCTTAACTACTGTTGGCCCATATCAGCTTTATGGAAACAGTATTATTGCTGCATGTGCTAATTCTGGGACTGATTATGTTGATTTGTGTGGAGAGCCTGGATGGATGCACGAAAAAATTAATGAATTTAATAGTATTGCAAAAAAATCAGGATCTAGAATAGTTTTCTCCTGTGGTTTTGACAGCATACCTTTTGATTTGGGTGTATTGTTTCTTCAAGACGAGGTTGTTAAAAGATTTGGTAAACCTTCAAATAACGTTAGAGGTAGGGTTAGAAAAATGAATGGTGAATTTTCTGGCGGTACAGCAGCGTCGCTAAAAGCAACTATGTCTGCACTAAAAGAAAAACCTGAACTATTTTCTGTTTTGGCTAATCCATTTTCACTATCAAATGGTTTTAATGGACCTGATCAGCCAGCTGATAACAAACCTATGATTGATGAAAAATTAAATACTTGGGTAGCACCATTTTTTATGGCACCAATAAATACAAAAAACATTCATAGATCAAATGCGTTAATGAATCATTTTTATGGAAAAGATTTTTGTTATAACGAAATGTGGATTCAAGGAACTGGTGATAAAGGAAAATCAGCTGCTGATTTTATTTCATCTTCCAATCCACTATCCAATGCTCCAGAACCTGGTGAGGGACCATCAAAAGAATCAAGAGAAAATGGCAGTTATGATCTTTTATTTTGTGGTGATGTTGGCAATGAAAGTGTTCATATCTCTGTTTCAGGAGATATGGATCCAGGATATGGTTCAACTTCAAAGATGATTGCAGAAAGTGCAATATGTCTTGTAAAAGAGTGTTCGAGTCTTCCAGGAGGTATTTATACACCAGCACCTGCAATGGGCAAGAAACTTATAAAAAGATTAGAAGAAAATGCTGGATTAGTTTTCAAAAAAGAATAACTATAGTTTTCCTTTTTTTCTTAAATCCTCTCTTATTTTTGTAGCACTAATATTAGTAATCTCTTCATCAAAAATTTCTTCTTCAAAAACATAACCAACTCCTCTTCCAAATGTGATATTTGTTATATTTGGAACTAACATTAGTTCATATTCTTTTCCTCTTTCATACCCGTCTAGCTTTAGACTTTCTTCAATATTTATGCAAATATCCCTCCAAGAAAATGGATTGTCATCCTGTCCATGACCTCCAGATGCACCCTCAACATCTCTAATTTGAATAATAACTTGACCAGTTTTTTTTATACATCTTTTGAAAAGCTCTTGATGGCCTTTGTGCCATGGCTGCCATCTTCCAAGCATTTGAACAGTAGGTTTCTTCCAATCAAACATTTTTAAGAATTTTTGTTGATATTATCTCATGATTTTTATCATTCATTTCCGTGACTTCATAATCAACATTTTTTGGTTTCTCAAACATTTTATTCGTATCTTCATATCTACCTGATGTAATAGTATTCATCCAAACTGTAATATCTGGATTAAAATTTTCTTTAGTTTCATGAGTTGGACAAACAAAGTCACAAATAACGATTCTTCCCTGATTTTTTTCAAAATCTGCTAGATTCTTCATCCTTAAGCTTTGTCTTATTCTGCCTTCAGGTGAAAAATCCCAATCATTTGCCATTTCTCTTACAATATCTGCGTTGTACCACGCTGCTTTAAGAATTGGTTGCATTCTCTCAGCTAAATATGTTTTTCCGCTTCCAGGTAGCCCCATTACAAGTATTTTCATTATCTTGTTTTTGTTATTGCAAACAATTCGTTTTTAAATTCAATTTTATCTAGACGTTCAATTGTTTTTTTAACTTTATTATATAACCTAGAATTTTTTTCAACTACTTGAATATCTTTTTCAGGAATTTGACCAACATAAAGAATATTGGCCCATTTTGCATCTGTATTATGTCCAAATAATTCAGTTACTGTTTGATCAGGGGCTTTTTTGAAATAAAAACCATAACTTTTCGGTATAGAGAAATTGTATAAGTTATTTTCTCCGGTAGGATTGTTTTTTAAATAGCTAATAATATCTTTAGCTCTATTTGGAAATGCCTCTTTATCTTTGAAGGCTGTTTTGAGAACTTTTTGTACCCCATTTCCTCCATAAGAGTGGGTCACTATAAGTTTTCCTGACTTATTGAGCAGTCTCATTAATGGTCCTATTACATTATTTACTTTTACTTTCACTGAAGAGGCAGCTCTATATGCTTGAGAGGCAATTATTAAATCATAGTTGTTGTTTTTATAATCATTTTTAAGAAACTCTTTCAGATGCCTTAAGTTATCTTTTCTCAAAATTCTTATTAAGCAAGGATTAGCATATGAAGTTTTACCTTTTGCATCAATTTCAATTCCCCAGTATTTTTTAATAAAATTTCCAAGCTTTATACCAGTTATTTGAGAATTAAAATCAAAAGAATTATCACTGTCGAGAATTAAATTCAGCTCTTTAATTTTTTTATTTTTTATTTTGTTTGCAGTTTCAACTAAACCTAGCTCAGAAAATTTAACATTTGTCATTGTTACTAGTAAGTTAGGATGTTCAGCAAATCTGTCAGGCATTTTTTCAAGAGTATTTTTGAGATCCTCATAGCTTATTTCCTTACCGGTTATTAACAATGAAGTATAAGGATGGTATCTGTGAAAACTTTTAATTATATTTGAATTAATTGTTCCATCACCTGTTCCTGCATCAAGTATTCTTATATAAGATTTATTTTGAGAAAGGGCTGAGATGTGAGGATAAATTTTTTCAGAAATTGCCTTTTTTTCTCCTGTATTTTGAATGAACGAAAGATACTTTAATCTATCATCAAAAAATCTTTTTTTGCCCATTTTCCCCTCCAAAAAACATACATAAATAATATTCTAAATATGTAAATTTTTCATTTACTCTTAAGATATTTTGAGATTAAAATACCTTTAAATCTAAGGATAACACATGTCAAAATCTCAATTACCATTAATGATAGGAATCGGTACCAGAATAAGGAAATCTCCTTATTATGAATCTAATCTGAAATATGGAGTTACTGGGTTTACTGTCTACAATAAAATGTACTTACCAACTGCTTTTTCTGGGCCTGAAAAAGAATACGAGAGTCTTATAAATGATGTTACGTTTGGTGATTTTGCTGCTGAGCGTCAAATTGAAATTAATGGAAAAGACGCTTATGATTTTGTTAGATATATTACACCTCGTAATTTAGAAAAATGTGAAATAGGTTACTGTAAATATATTATTCTAACTGACATGGATGGTGGAATTATCAATGATGCTTGTTTATTGAGACTTGAAGAGAATAAGTTTTGGATTTCCCCTGGAGATGGCGATGTTATTCTTTGGCTTCAGGGAATTGCAATAAACTCTGGCATGGACGTTTCAATTCATGAGCCTGATGTTTCCCCTTTGCAAATAAGTGGCCCAAAGTCAGGCAAACTAATCCGTAAACTTTTTGATGGTGAACACGACGATTTAGGTTATTACAAGGCAAGAAAAACTCAACTTCAAAATATACCAATGGTAATTGCTAGAACAGGTTGGAGTGGTGAGCTAAGTTATGAGCTTTATCTTCAAGACAGAAAATTAGGTAATGATCTTTTTGAGTTGGTTTATGATGCTGCTCAGGAATTTAATGGGAGAGTCATTGCCCCAAATACTATAAGAACTATAGAAGGTGGGCTTTTATCATATGGCAGTGATTTTGGAAGAGAACACAATCCATACACCATAGGGTTTGGAAGATTAGTAGACGTTGATCAAGAAACTGATTTTATTGGAAAACAAGCTTTAAAAAAAATAAAAAAAGATGGTGTAAAAGAGAAATTAATTGGACTTGAAATTGAAGGTGATCCATTACCAAAAGCCCCTGAAAATTTTTGGCCAGTCAATTATGACGGTAATAAAATTGGAAGATTATCAAGAGCATATTTTTCACCTAGAGTAAAAAAGAATATTGGGTTAGCGATTCTAGATATTGAATTTTGTGAAGAAGGAACAGTTGTTTTACTTGAAAGTCCATATGGCGATATTACCTCTAAAGTAGTATCTCTTCCTTGGTTTAATGCTGATAAAAATACCTATTTGGATTAATTTTGATAAGATTTTTTTCAATCTTGCTATCACTTTTAACCTTAAATCTTTCATCAATGATTATAGATAATCTTAACGATGTCAGGGCTGATTGGACCGCAATATCTGATCAAGTTATGGGGGGCATATCAGAGGTAAATTTTTATGAAATTGAAGAAGATGGAGAGACTTTTTATAGACTTGAAGGCAATGTTAGTACTGAAAATAATGGTGGATTTATACAGTCAAGAGTGAAAATGAATATCAATAGCAATAATTTTGATGGAATTCGATTAAAAGTTAGAGGGAATAATAATGAATATTTCATTCATTTAAGAGCTCCAAGAATGCTGCCATGGAATTATTTTTATTCAGAATTTTATGTAACTGATCAATGGCAAACTATTGAATTACCAATTAAAAATTTTAAGTATTCTAGAAATGGAAATGAGTTACTTGGTTCAACTAACATAAGATCTATTGGCTTGGTTGCATACGGTAAAGATTTTTCAGCTCAATTAGATATTGCAGGTATTGAACTTTACTAAATATGGTTTTTACAGACCTAGATAAATTCTTTATGGAGTCTGCAATGGACTTGGCCAGACAATCATTCGAACATAAAGAAGTCCCTGTCGGTGCGGTTATTGTCAAAGATAATGAAATCATAGGAAGGGGATGCAATAGTGTGATTGAAAGTAATGATGTTACCGCTCATGCAGAAATAAACGCACTTAGATCTGCTTCCAGTAAGATAGGCAATTATAGATTAAATGGATGTTCTATTTTTGTAACTCTAGAGCCTTGTCATATGTGTGCGAAAGCAATTATTGATGCAAGATTGAGCTGGATAATATTTGCAACCAAAGAACCTAAAACAGGTAGCTTATGTTCAATTGATAATTTTCTTGAGAATAAGGCTTTAAATCATAAGATCAAATATAAATATGGGTTATATGAAGAGGAAAGCACAAAGCTACTTAAAAGTTTTTTTATACTAAAGAGGTAATTATATAATTTTTTCCATTGTTGTATGAGGGATGTCAGTATCAGAACCATCATATTTTTTGACCGCTATGTAACCAAATTTTTTATAAAAATCTAATACGTGATCCCTGGCATTTAAAATAATTTTTTTTGCATTTTGTCTTTTAGCTTCTTTTTCAAGTAATCTTATGACTTCTTTACCAACACCATTTCTTTGATATTTTTCATCAACAGCCATATACCTAATTTGCGCTTCATTTGGGTTGTTAAAATGCAGCCTACCACAACCTACAATTTGTTCTTTTTTGACTCCAATTAGATGAAAGCTGGAATCCTCATAATCATCTTTTAAGGATTCGATTGATTTTCCAATAGGCTTTCTTAATATTTCCCATCTAAAAAGATTATATTTTATGAATTCTTCTTGATTTTCTGGTTGTTTAAATGAAATATCATTCATTTAACTCTAACCAAACTGGGCAATGATCTGATGGCTTTTCCATTGCTCGGGCATCATAGTCAATACCAACATCCTTGATGTTCATTTTTAAATTCTCAGAAAGTAAAATATGGTCAATTCTTAATCCTTTTTTCGGATCCTGATCAAACATTCTAGACCTATAATCAAACCATGAATAAATAGATGACTCTTGTGGATATTTTTCTCTCCATGTATCAACAAAGCCTAAATTTTTGATCTTATTCCACATTTCTCTCTCCTGAGGTTGAAATGACGTTTTTCCATCTCTTAACCATCTTTTTGCATTTTCTTCTCCAATTCCAATATCTATATCTTCTGGTGAAACATTGAAATCTCCCATCACTATTAAATTAGAGTTTGATTTTTTAAGGTTGAGAATATGCGACTCTAAATCACTATAGTATTTAACTTTTTTAGGAAATTTTGTTTCATGATTTATGTTTTCACCTTGAGGAAAATAACCATTCATTATTAACAATTCTTCATTTCCAAAGTTAAATTTAGATTGAATGAATCTTTTCTGATCCTCTTCAGTATCATTCACAAAGCCTTTGTAAGTTTCAATTGGTGGGACTTTGCTTAAGATGGCTACTCCATAATGTCCTTTTTGACCCCAATATTCTGCATGATATCCAATTTCATTGATTATTTCTAACGGGAACTCTGGATCGTTTACCTTTGTTTCTTGAAGTCCTATTACGTCAGGATCTAAAGTATCTCGTATGTGTTCAATTTGATGAGGTCTTGCTCTGATGCTATTGATGTTAAAAGATACAATTTTCATATTATTTTATAGAAGACAAAGCAAATTTTTTATTTAATTCAATGTAATCATTGATAATATTAGTTGATTCAATTAATTGATAATCATCTTCTAGATTTATTTCGCTACTAGTTATGCCAGTATCACTTGATTCTTGCATCTCTTCATATGAAGAATAAATTGCAAGGCCAACTTTCTGTCTTCTTTCATTTTCAATTTGAAGGAGCCAATCTTTTCTTAATTCTTTTTGAATTTTTCTTTCATTTAAATTTAGACTTAGCTTTCTTTTATTTTTATTCAAGTCGTATCTGTCTCTGACTTTTTTCAGATAATTTAGATTCGGTTCCTCATTGAGCCGATACTCATAGTTTGCAACTACCTCATTAAAAAGATTTGAATCAATATTAAATTTATTATGTCTGTATGGTCTTATTACATCCCATTCCATTGCAGTAGGATATGAGCTTTCTCCAACTGAGTTGATATCCCAAGTGACTGGAAGTTGAATATCAGGAAGCACACCTTTATTTTGAGTACTCATTCCATTCACTCTGTAATACTTAGATTCTGTAATTTTAACTTGCCCCTCTGATAAATTTTCCAGACTCTGGACAGTACCTTTACCAAATGTTCTTTGCCCAACAATGATACCTCTTCTATAGTCTTGAATTGCTCCAGCAACAATCTCTGAGGCTGACGCTGAGTAACGATTAACTAGAACTAACATTGGCTTACTCCAAACCTGGACAGCTCTTGAAGAGCCATATGGTTGAATATATCCTCTACTTTGCTTCACTTGAACTGTGGGACCTGAAGACACAAATAATCCTATAATTTTGTTTGCTTCAATGAGTGCACCACCACCATTATTTCTTAAATCCAATATCAAAGCATCAACATCTGATTGATTAAACTCATTTAAAATACTCTTAACATCTTTACTGCTACTTCTATAATCTTCAACCCTTTTTTGATAATCATTAAAATCTATATAAAAAGAGGGCAGATCAATTATTCCAATTTTATTATCACCAATATCAATAATTTTTGATTTTGCAGCTCTGTCCTCAAGTTTTATCTCTTCTCTTTTTAAAGTTATTAATTTAGTTGAATCATCATCTGAATTGAATGATATGAATTCAATTTCAACCTCACTTCCAGCTTCTCCTCTAATTAAGTCAACAACTTCGTCAATTCTCCAGCCAACTACATCTTTATATTCATTTGATCCAATTTGTCTAATTTTAGTTATTCTATCCTCAGGATTAATTTTTCCAGATTTTTCAGCTGGACCACCAGGAACTAAACTTATAATTTTAGTGTAGTCGTCTTCTGTTCCAAGAAGTGCCCCAATACCATTCAACTTTAAACTCATATTCACATCAAAATCCTCTGCAGATCTTGGTGATAAGTAAGAAGAATGAGGATCAAATTGATTAGTTAAAATATTAATAGCTAACGAAAATATATCTTCCTCCTTTTGCTGGTTGATTCTTCTTATTCTGTTTTCATACCTTTTTTTTAAATCAACTAGTGGTGTAGAACTTGAAGAGTCTGATAATGTTGAAACTAAAAGATCATTTTTTGTTTCGAGTCTCCATATCTCTTTTAAATCGTCAAAACTAGATTGCCATTGGTTATCTTCATTATAGATATCAAGATATTCATCCTTTAAGAGATCAAACTGATTTTTTTTGATTAGTTCAATTTGATATTTTAAAAAATACATTAACCTTTCAAAATATAAATTAATAAGCTCATAAGCTAGTTCAATATCAAAATAATCGTCATAAAGGTCTGATCTTTTAAGGTACAATTCTATTTCATCTTTAATAAATAAATTTTTATTTTCATCTAATTTTTCTATGATTGCTTCAAAATATTTTTTATTAAAATTATCTTTATTTAATTCTTTAAGGTAGTGCTCTCTTTCAAGTTTTTTAAAAATCTCCTTACTCAATTCCTCTTTGTTATTGCTTAATTCAATAAATTCATATTCGTTTGCAAATACAAACGCACAACATAATAAAAAAATTAATTTTATATTCATTTAATAATTATAAATTCTGTGCTTTAGCAGCTTCTTCTCTAACTAAATCTGGCGTACCTAAGATTTGTCTATTAACACCGATTCTTTTGAACCAATAATGTAATCCTAACAAGTCTGTAAATCCCATTCCACCATGAACTTCGGTTGCTTTTTTTGAAACCATTTTAGAAACATCGGAAGTGTGGGACTTAGCGTGACATGCCATAAGCTTTTTATCATCATCGTTACAATCAAATGAATGTGCTGCATGCCAAACTAATGAATAACATGGTTCTAATTCAGATGCCATTTCTGCACACATATGCTTAACTGCTTGGAATGAACCAATTACTCTATTAAATTGTTTTCTATCTTTGGAGTAATCTACAGCTTTATCAATCATAGCCTTCGAAGCACCAAGTGAATCCGCAGCAGTAACTATTCTACCTGCATCAATTGCGTTGCTTATAGCTTCATTTGAATTCAAGGTATTTTTTAAAATATCAATTTCAGTATCATTAAAACAAATTTCTCTAAAAATTCTGGTTTTATCAACTGTCGTTAAATCAACTTCTTTTATTCCTGCCGATTTAAGATTTACAACTCCTATTTGACCCTTTTTATCAGACAACATCACATGTGTTGCATAATCATTATCAATTACAAAAAAAGTTCTTCCATTTACTTTATTGTCGGAAAAAACTAAATTTGATTCATTTCTTGATCCAAAGAATTCAGAAAATCCAATACTAAAATTAATTGAATTCTTTGACATTTCATCAAAATAAAATTTTTGTTGACTATCGTTAGCGCCATATTTAATTGATATAGGAGCCATTACGTAAGATCCAATAAATGGAAGAGTTGCAACACCTTCTCCTAGACTTTGTGAGACCGCAGTAGCGAACAGTAAGTCAAGTCCAAGACCACCATTTTCCTCAGGAATTAAAATGTTATTTATGCCAAGGTTTACGATACCCTTATGTAAATTATCTTTGCAAGATTTATCTTGTCCGTTTGTAACCTTTCTTATGACATCTATAGGAGCAGTATCTTCAAGAAATTTTTTAACGTTATCTTGAAAGAAAATTTGGTCATCAGATAATCCAAAATACATTTTATGCTCCCTGAGGCATCTTTGGTTCTTTTGGCATACCAAGACCTCTTTCTGAGATAATATTTTTTTGTATTTGGCTAGTACCACCCCCAATTATCAATCCAAGAAAATACATGTAAGCGACTTGCCATGAACCACCATCTCTTATATTTGGACTATTTTCATACAGTGTTCCCAATTCACCCATAATATCTATTGCAAAACCCTCAAGCTCATGTCTCAATTCAGTACCAACGAGTTTCTGTATCATTCCAGCAATCTTCACATCTTGATTTTTATTTAGTTTTGCTGATAGAACTCTCAAAGAATTAGATTGAAAAGCAATAACTTTTCCTTGAATTTTCATTAATTTATCTCTGTATACTGGATTATTAATAGCTAATTCACCATTTATAGTTTCTTTTTTCATTCTTTCAATAAGAGATTTCAATCTGTTCATCATAGCGTTAGGATCAGAAAGAGAGCCTCTTTCATGACTTAGTGTTGCATTTGCAACAGCCCAGCCTTCACCTCGTTTTCCAACAATATTATTCTCTGGAATTGTTACATCTGTAAAAAATACTTCATTGAATCCAGCATTAAGCGTCATATCAACTAACGGTCTTATCTCAATTCCAGGAGTATCCATTGGAATTAGTAAGTAGCTTATTCCAGCATGTTTTGACGCATCAGGTTCAGTTCTGACCAAACAAAACATCATCTGTGAATACTGAGCAGTACTGGTCCAGATTTTTTGACCATTTATAACCCAGTTCCCATTTATTAATTCTCCTTTTGTTTGCAGATTTGCAAGATCACTGCCAGCATTTGGCTCTGAGTAGCCTTGACACCAAATAATTTCGCCAAGCAGTGTCGACTTCACATATTTTTGTTTTTGCTCCTCAGTACCAAGTTCTAAAAGCGTTGGAACTAACATGTCTATACCTTGACCACCCATTGGAGGAGGGATTTTAGCTTTTGCAAATTCTTCTGCAATAATTCTGGTTTTAATGATGTCACTTTCCCCACCAAAACCTCCGTATTCTGTTGGAATTGATCTTGCAAAATAACCTTTTTCAATAAGAATCTTTTGCCAATCTGATCTCTTCATTTTAATTTCACCAGATTTAAATGAACCCGATAGTGGGACTTTAGTGGAGTCTGAGAAATGAATACCAGAATATTTTTTACAAAAATCTCTTACTTCATTAGTAAAATCTTTGTACTCTTTTCTAAAATTTAAATCCATAATTTTTTCTAATTAGTCCCAGTTTGGTTTTCTTTTTTCAAGAAATGCAGCTATTCCTTCTTTAGCATCTTTTCCTTCAAAACACATAGCAATTTGTTCTTTTAAGTATGGAAGGGCATCATCAAAACTTTTTGAATCTTGCTTCTCATAAGCCTCAAGACCAAATTTCATTGTTTCAGGCGCTAAACTTGCTAGCTCATTAGCAAGTTTATCAACTTTTTCATTAAGTTCTTCTTTTTTAACACATTCATTTATCAAACCCCATTCTTCTGCTTTTTTCGAATCAATAGGTTTTCCTCTCATTATGAAGTCAAGACCCGCTCTTTTAGGCATAACTCTAAATAAACCCGCCATGACCATAAAAGGCCATAATCCTCTATGTATCTCTGGTGCTGAAAAGGTTGCTTCTCTTACTGCAATAGCATGAGTTGAGTTACATACAATTAAAAGAGCACCCGCCAAAACTGACCCTTGGATTTTAGATATGACTGGCTTAAATAAATGTCTTAAAGAAAGACTTATGTCATCAGCATTTTCTAGTTTTGGTACATTTGATTCAGACTTTGAATTAGATAAATCTGCGCCAGCACAAAAAATATCTCCCTTTGCAGCAAAAACTACTACACGAATAGTATCTTCCTGTTTTGCATAAGCTAAAGCATAATTAATCTCATTCATCATTACACTATTTAAAGCATTTTTTTTCTCAGGCCTATTTAGCGTAATTTCCATAATATTATTTTTTATATTTATTTCAGTTGCTGAAAACTGAAGACCCTTAAGTGATAGCTTTTTCATTTTAATTATCCTCAATAATACTTTGTGGCACTTTTATTTTCTTAGCTCTCAAATACTCACCTAAGGACTTCGCTTGACCATCTTTTCTGTCATTAGACGAAACACCATCTTGCAATATGTCATGAATGTAAAAATTAAGTGAATGAATATTTGCTAATTCAAATCTTTCTACCCTAAATTGCATCAGATCGGGAAGAAGTTCTTTTAGCTTTTCTACTGTCAAAAATTTATGAAGAAACGCAAATGAAGTTGAATTTTTTGCCCAAACTCCTAGATTTGCACAACCTCCTTTGTCACCAGATCTTGTTCCAAAAATTTGACCAAAATAGATGTCTTTTTGATCTTTTATCTCAATATCTTCAATTTTTATAGGCTCTTTTTGATAGTAAATCTCTTCAAATTCAAGTTGACTTGTTGGTAACACCTCAATCTGATTTCCATTAAAATATACCTTTTCTTTTATGTGTTTGCTGTCTACTAATGTAGGCCAATATACTATAACTGGACCACTTGGTTTAATTCCGCTCTGCGCAAAAAAACCTGGTATATTCGCGAGAGCAAGTTCAATTATTTTTGCACTAAAAAGTCTTCCTACTAAATTTTGATCTTGAGATTTAACTGAGACTAGCAATGAAGCCATTGCTTCCTCATTACTTGATGGATTTTCTTTGTCTGTTCTGTGAAGTTGAATTGAAACTTCTTCAAATTGTTCTTTTCCGCCTACAGACTTAAATAACGCATCTGTAAAAACTTTTGCTTTATCTTCAATATCCAAACCAGTAAGAATGATTTCCATACCATTTCTAAATCCTCCGGCAAGATTGATACAAACTTTATGTTTATCTGGCGGAGAACTCCCTCTGCATCCTGAAACATGAACTTTATCTTTTTCGATCTGTTTAATTTTTAATGTATCAAAGTGAGCTATGACGTCTGGATTTATATAAGCTGGCGAGCTTATTTCATATAAAAGTTGAGCAGTCACAGTACCTTCAGAAACCAAACCACCTGTGTCAGGATGTTTTGTAATATTAAAACTCCCATCTTTGTATATCTCAGCAATTGGATAACCAACATTATCAAAACTATGAACTTCCTTGAAGAACGCGTAATTTCCACCAGTTGCTTGACAACCACATTCAATAATATGACCAGCAGCAAGTGCTCCTGCTAAAGCGTCATAATTATTTCTGTCCCATTCAAATTTCCAAGCTGCGGGACCGATTACGACTGCAGCATCTGTAACTCTTGGACAAACAACAATATCTGCTCCATTATCTAAAGCTGTTTTAATACCCCATGCTCCAAGATATGCATTTGCAGTTAAAGGAGAAAAATTTGAGTCACTTAACTTAATATTTTTTTCTATATTTTTGAATTCCTCTCCCAATTTTGTTAAATCATGAATTTTTGGCATTAAGTCATCGCCATCTATATAAGCAACCTTCATATCTATGGATTGCTCATTTAAAATATTTTCAATTTCTAACGCCATTGATTTCGGATTTAATCCACCGGCATTACTGACAATTTTAATATTTTTCTCTTTGCAAGATTTTGCAATTTCTTTTATTTGTTTTAAAAAAGTTCCAACATAACCTTTATCTTCACCTCTTTTCATTTTTTGACTAAAAAGAATAGCCATAGTTAATTCAGCTAGATAATCTCCAGTAAGAACATCGATAGGCCCTCCATTAACCATTTCTTTTGCTGCAGATAATTTATCACCATAAAATCCACTGCAATTTGCAATTGTTATAAATTCCTTTCCCATTAGTTTTTAAGTTTTATACCATTCAAAATAATACTTGTTATTGAATTTGCAGATTCCTCAGGGCTAAAATTAATAGATCTTTTGTTTTCTTCTTTAAAAAATTCTCTTCCAATTCCTCCTAAGAGGATAGCAAAAGCTTTTACGTCAATAGCCTTAATTTCTTTTTTCTTAATAGCTTGCTCTAAAAGTTCTTTAATAAAATTTTTAATGAAGTTCTCATGATAATCTGCAGTCATCTTTGAGCCATTTATTTTTTCCATATCTTTTAGAAATCTGTCAAATTTTGGACCAACAGCTTGATTAACAATCATCAAATATTCTTCTAATTTTTCTACAGGAGAGTGAATTTCTGATACAGAATCCATAGCAAATTTACCTAATTTTTTTAGGATATTATCCATTGTCATTAAAATTAATTCGTCTCTGCTCGGTGCAATTTCATATAGTGTTCTTAAAGAAATCTTAAGTTTTTTTGCTATTTCAGACATAGTCAGATTTGGAACACCCGATTCTAACAATACTTCTAGAGCGTCAATGATTTCGTTATGTCTTTTTGTATAAATTCTATTAGTTTTTGTATTAAAAGAACTTTTTCTATATCCAATATTTTGCATTTAACAATTACTTAACAACCATTAATAGGGCACCGTTTTCAACTTGATCATTTATTGAAATAAATAGTTCTGAGACTGTCCCATCTTCTGAGGCTTTAATAGAATGCTCCATTTTCATTGCTTCTAGAATGACCAAAGTATCACCAGCTTTGACTTTTTTACCTTTTTTTACCTTTAGGTCAATTACTTTTCCAGGCATTGGAGCAACAAGACCTCCAATTGCAGTTTCTGTGCCAGGCATCCTAAACCTTGGTTTTAGTTCAAGCATAATATCTCCATATGGCATATGGACCAAAATGCTGCTGCCAGCGACTGTAACGCGAGAATAAGCTCTTTTACTATCGAAAACTAAATCAATTCCATTCTTATCCATTGAATAAATAAAAGCCTCTTTATTAAATGAAAATAAAAATTTATTATTATTTTGCTGTTTGTATTCCACAATATATTCCTTATTTTCAAATTCAAAAGCTATTTTTTGATTTGGCAATCTTCCATTCGTCCAACCAGACGGCATAAATTTAGCAACGTTTGAATTATTTCTATTTTGTTGTTGTATCCACATAGCCGCAATTGCAGTTATGTGTTCAATTTCAGCTTTATTAATTTCAAGCTTCCTGCTTGGATTTACCCTTTCAATAAAATCAGAAGTAGTATCTCCTTCAAGGAATTCTTTAGTTTTTAAACAGTTAATTAAAAAATCTCTATTTGTTTTTAAACCACCAATATGTGCAGATTCGAGTGCCTTCGCTAATTTGCTTGCTGCATCAGTTCTATTAGTGGCGAATGTAATTATTTTTGCGAGCATAGGGTCAAAATCAGTACCTACTATTGTTCCGGTTTTTACACCCGAATCCCATCTAGCCTCGGCAGAATTATTTTTTTCAAACGCTATTAAGGTTCCAATTTCAGGAAGGAAATCATTATTTGGATCTTCTGCATAAAGTCTTGCTTCAATAGATGAACCTGTCCAGGTAATTTCTTCTTGAGAGAATTCTAGAGGCTCACCTCTAGCTATTTTGAGTTGTTCACTAACAAGGTCTATTCCGGTAACTTCCTCTGTAACTGGGTGTTCAACTTGTAATCTTGTATTGACTTCTAAAAACCAGAATTCTTCCGTTTTATCATCAAACAAAAATTCTACGGTTCCAGCTGATTCATATTTTATTTGTTTTGCCAGCTTTACTGCAGCATCACCCATATTTTTTCTAACCTCATCTGAGATCCTTGGAGATGGAGATTCCTCAATTATTTTTTGGTGTCTTCTCTGAATTGAACACTCTCTTTCTCCTAAGTGAACAATGTTTCCAAATGAGTCGCCTAAAATTTGTATTTCGATATGCCTAGATTTTTCTACGTATCTTTCAATAAATATTCTTTCATCATTAAAACCACTTTTAGCTTCTCTTTGTGCACTGATTATTGATTCTCTTAAATCTTTTTCTTTATCAACAATTCTCATTCCTTTACCACCACCACCTGCTGCTGCCTTAATTAGAAGAGGGTAGCCAATCTTTTTTGCTTCATTAGGTTTTGATGTCATTGGTAGGGTAGGTACATCAGCCTTAACTGCTAATTCTTTTGCTTTTAATTTATCTCCCATCACTGATATAACATTAGGAGATGGTCCAATCCAAATTATATTTTCTTTTTTAACTTTTCTTGCAAAAGAAGCATTTTCCGATAAAAAACCATAACCTGGATGAATTGCTTGAGCGCCAGTCTTTTTCGCAGCCTCAATAATTTGATTCCCATTAAGATAACCACCATCTTCTAATCTAATCGACTCATCTGCTTGATTTACAAAAGGAGCATCTTTGTCAGCATCAACATAAATGGCAATTGATCTGATGCCCATCTCTTTGGCAGTTTTTATAATCCTACATGCAATTTCACCCCTATTAGCAATCAATAATGAATCAAAGATCATAATCTAAAAACTCCATATTCCTTAGCACCTTCAATAACATTATTACTTACAATAGAGAGGCAAAATCCAATAACATCTCTTGTATCTCTAGGATCGATAATTCCATCGTCAGTAAGCATACTACTTGCAACAAGACCATGTGATAATTTTTCAAGATAATCAATTACCATTGCTTTAAGTTGTTCATCTGCTTTTTTATCAAACTTTTTTCCATCTCTTTTGGCTTTAGCTTGTCTTACAATAGACATGACACCAGCCATTTGCTCAGGACCCATCACAGCAATTTTTGCAGTAGGCCATAAAAATGTAAATCTATTATTAAAAGCTTTTCCTGACATCGCATATGTTCCAGCTCCATATGAAGCGCCAACTATAAATGTTATGTGCGGAACCATTGAGTTTGAAACAGCATTTATAAGTTGTGAGCCTTTTTTAATAATTCCTTGCCTCTCAAAATCTTTACCTACAAGAAATCCTGTTACGTTATGTAAAAATATAATAGGTATATCTCTCTTATTACACAGTTGAATAAAAGTAGCCCCTTTTTCTGCAGATTCAGGATAGATAGGACCATTGTTACCAATAATACCTATTTGATAACCATGAACAGAAGCCCAGCCACATACTAAAGATGAACCATAAAGTGGTTTAAATTCTTCAAATCTAGATCCATCAACAATTCTTGCGATAATTTCTTTTATATCCACAGCCGATTTAAGATCTTCACTTAAAATGCCTAATAATTCATTTTTATCATATTCTGGTTCAATTGACTTTATTTTAGGTTCAGGACCTTTTTTTGACCAATTTAAGTGTGATACTACCTCTCTACAAATTCTAAGAGCATCCATTTCATCTTCAGCCAAATAATCAGAAAGTCCAGAAACTTCAGAGTGCATTTTCGCACCTCCAAGTGTTTCGTCATCAGACTCTTCACCAGTAGCCATTTTTACTAATGGAGGACCTGCAAGAAAAGCCTTGGACTGATCTTTAATAAAAATATTGTAGTCAGACATTCCTGGCTGATATGCGCCACCTGCGGTTGATGAACCAAATACAACTGATATTACTGGAATTCTCATTTTTGATAATTCAGTCATTTCATAAAAAAAACGCCCTGTTGAAGCAAAATGACCTTGTTGAAGACTTGGAGCAATAGGGGGTGAATCACTCTTATTGTTTCCCACACTCAAGTCACCACCAGCTGACTCAACAAAACTTATAAAAGGAATTTTATTTTCTCTTGCAATCTCTTTTGCTCGTTTCCATTTTTCGCCGACGTATACTGTCATTGCTCCTGCCTTTACAGTTGGATCATTTGCAAATATTACACATTCAACTCCAGAAATTATTCCAACTCCTGATACACATCCTCCACCAACATGATAGTTTGTTGTACCGTATGCAGCGAAAGGTTGAATTTCTAAGAAAGGACTATCTTGGTCAAGAACATTCATTACCCTTTCTCTTACCGGCATCTTTCCTCGTTTTGCTAAACGTTCGTGGTGGTGCATGCCGCCACCGATTTCTGCAAGATCAAGAAGACCATCTAAAAACTGCAGCTTTTCTAACATCATCTCTTTATTTGCAATATATTGATCTGACTTAGTATTTAGATTTGTCTTAATTTTTGGTGAAATATTTTCTTTTTTCATAATATGAATTTTAAATTGGACTCAAATGGTAATATATTATCATTAATATTACCACTAAAAAGCTGTAAAATAATAATATATTCTTTATTTACATGATCAAAATATACGGCACAGAAAACTCAAGAGCTATGAGACCTATATGGACAGCAGAAGAAATGGGTTTAGATTATGAATTAATTATGATGCCATTTCCTCCAAGAGTGTTCATGAAAGAATATTTAGATGTCAATATTTTAGGCACAGTTCCATACATGATTGATGGTGATGTGAAAATGACAGAATCTGTAGGAATTTCTCAATATCTTGTTGAAAAATATGGCCCATCAGATTTACAAGTTCAACCTAATGAAAATGATTATCCCGCATATTTAAATTGGTTATATCATTCTGATGCAACATTAACATTTCCACAAACTGTAGTTTTAAGATATAAGTTTCAAGAACCAGGAGTAGCTGATGCAGCAATTGATGGTTACAGTAGATGGTTTGTCTCAAGGTTGAAACTTTTAGAAAAATCCCTAGATAATAAAGAATACTTGTGTTCAGATCGTTTCACATTAGCTGATATTTGTGTCAGTTATGCAATAAACTTGGCAGACGCTCTTGGGATAGAGCAGGCATTTAAGCCAAATATTAAAAGGTGGTCTAAGAATTTATTTTCAAGGCCTGCATTTATAAAAAGTAAGAGTTACAAATATGAAAAAGAAAACTAAAAGATTAATTTATTTTTTATCGATTATATTTGTCATTCCAAATTTGTTATCAAATAAAACTGAGCACATTGAAACAATATATTTAGGATCTGGTTGTTTTTGGGGTGCTGAAAAAGGATATGAATCACTAGATGGAGTAATTGATGCTGAATCAGGCTATGCCAATGGTTATGGTATTAGCCCAAACTATAGGTCAATCATACAATTTAAAAACAAGTTCAATGATAATAATTTTGCTGAGGTCGTAAAAGTTACTTTTAACTCAAACGCAATTGAAGTAGTAGATATTTTAAAACATTTTTTTGAGACACATGACCCAACTCAGCTGAATAGGCAAGGTAATGATGTTGGAACACAATATCGTTCGACAATACTTTATATTAACGAAATCCAAAAGGAACTAGCTGAAAAAATTATGGAAGAATATCAAATTCTTCTCAACAATGGTGGCTATGGTGAAATAAAAACTATGTTAGAGCCCTTAGATAATTTTTACTCAGCTGAAGATTATCATCAAGACTATTTAAAAAAGAATCCTAATGGCTATTGCCCAGATTTATCAACCGGAATTGTTTTTAATGATAGCACTAAAACCCTCCTTGATAATGAAATCCTTTTAACCGGCAAGCAAATATTAGTTTTAGATTCACAAAATTACTGCCCGTATTGCGAAAAATTAAAAGTAGATGTCACAGATGACTACAAAGGAACTATACCGCTATCCTATAGAACATCTGATCAATTACATGGACTAAAAATAAATTCGCCAACTTGGGCAACACCTTCATTAATTTTTATGGAAAATGGAAAAGAAGTTTTTTCGTATCAAGGATATATCAATCATAAAGATTTCTATCAATTATTAGGTAAATTTAAGCTGGGAGATTCTGAAGCATATGATGTGGCTTTCAATAAAGGAACTGATGCGCGTTTTTGCAAAGAATATGAAATTTTTAAAGATACACCAGATGGTATTTTTGTTGATAAACTTAGTGGCGAATCTTTATTTGACACAAAAGATAGGTTCGTTTCTAAATCGGGATGGCTATCATTCACAAAACCTGTAGATGGTTCCGTATATGAGCTTCCTGACAATAGCTACGGTATGAGAAGAACAGAGATAAGATCAGTTTCTTCTGATATACATTTGGGTCATGTTTTCAATGATGGACCTAACGGAATGCCAAGATATTGTATTAATGCAACTGTATTGGAATTCAAAAAACGTAAAGAATTAAGTTAGTTAACCTATTCAGTCTGATAAGAACTCATTTATTCTTTCATAAGAATCTATAAATTCTTCTTTGAATTTTTGAACTGTTTGACCTGCAGTGATTGTTTCATTTACCAGCCCAATCCCTTGTCCAACCCAATAAGTTTCAAGTTGTTTTGCACCTTTATGGCCGATAGCAGCTTGATCTGCAACTCTTTTAAGAGCTGGTTCACTTACCATTGTTTGAAGAGGCATTGGAAGTGGTTCTGGCGCATTTTTATTTTCCCAAGCTTCGACCCACGGTGATGTTAATTGTCTTGAATGTTTACCTGTTCTACTTTTTGATCTAACTGTGTGACTTGATGATGCTGCAACAAGCTTTTCTTTGATGTTATCTGAAGTCTCAGCCTCAGTTGTTGGAAGAAATACTGAAGCACACCAAACACCATCAGCACCCATGGCCATAACTCCAGCCATTTGCTCACCAGTGCATATGCCGCCAGCGGCTAGAATTGGCACATCACCATATGATTTTAGAGCACGTCTGACCTCAGGGACTAAAACCATTGTTGATACACTTCCGCAATGGCCGCCACCTTCTGTGCCAGATACAACAATAATATCTACACCCGCTTCAGCTTGTTTTATAGCATGTTGTTTTGCACCGACAAGAGCTGCAACAGGAACATTATGCTCTTTACCCATGTCTAACATCCATTTTGGTGGAACTCCTAATGCGTTCGCCACCAATTTGATTGGGTGTGAAAATGCAACTTCAAGAACTTCTTTAGCACCGTCAAGTCCAGCACCCAAAACTTGATTTGAGTTTTGCTCAGTTTTTTTAGAATCATCGCTTTTTCGTAAATCAGATGCATCGATATCATGTAGCTCTAGAATATCTGCTCTAAACTCTCTATGTTCTTGAGGAATCATTTCTCTTAAATCATTAGTTGATAAATTTTCACCTTTGCCAACATATGTGTTTGGTACTAGCACATCTACCCCATATGGCTTTCCATCTATGTTTTTATCAATCCAGTTTAATTCTGTTTCTAGCTGTTCTGGTGTAAGACCAACGGCACCAAGAACTCCCATTCCACCAGCTTTAGATACAGCGGCAACAACATCTCTGCAATGACTAAATGCTACAAGAGGAAACTCAATATTTAAAATTTTACAAATTTGTGACTTCATAAACGTACCAAAGTAATTCTTTTAATGGTTTATATTACATTAAATTTAGAATGAATTAGAATAGGAACATGTTCAACTTCTCTGTTCCTGATATTTGTGATGAAATTGATGATATTCAAATAGGAGATTTATTTTTAAACTCATATGGAGGAAAAGGTAAATTTTATGGTGAGGTCCATACTGTAAAGTGCGAACACTCAAATAGCGCCGTTAAGGAATTTGTTCAAGAAAATGGAAAGGATAAAGTTTTATTAATAGAACATTTTGGAATAGAACCGTGTTCAATGGTCGGAGATAAGATAGCCCAAACAGCATTTGATAATCAATGGAATGGCATCATAACAAATGGTTTTATAAGGGACGTTGAGGTAATTTGTGATATTAAATTTGGTGTATATGCTAAAAATTTATATCCAAAAAAAACTAATAAAACAAAAGGAATTGGTCAAAAAGATGTGCAAATTCAGTTAGGTTCAGTTCAAATTAATCCTGGCAATTGGTTATATATTGATGAAAATGGTTGGATAATTAGTAAAAAAAAACTAGAACTTTAAACTTTCAATATCTTTATCCTTTTCAGTCCATATTGATTCAATCCAAGTCTTAAAATCTTCTCTGTATTCATAATCTGTCAAATAATTTTTATTTTTCAAATTATCTGGAATTTTATGTTTTGTAATCTTAACTTTTACATCAGCCATTTCTCCTTTTAAGAATGACCAAGCCGATCTTTTATCTGATTTATATACTATCGTAAAATCAATAAGGAAATTAACTTCAGGTAAAGCAGATAATGCTGTAGCTAAACCACCAATTTTGGGAATCAAAAGGTTACTATATGGTGAATTTTGTAATATGTGTTTTTCTTTAGTAAATCTTGTTCCCTCAGCATAACTACAAATAGTTGATGGCGCTCTATTGAGTCTTTTACATGATTTAATGGTATTTTCGTAATCAACAAATCTTAGATTTGGGTCTTTTTCAAGTTCTTTCTTTGAGTGCCTATTTACAAAAGGCATATTTAAATTTTTGTTTGCAAGATAGACGAAAGGAATCCAAGATAGCTCTTTTTTCATGAAGAACCTTAGATTTGGCATTTTATAATTCGAAGCTGATAATATGATTAGTATATCTGCCCAAGATTGGTGATTTGAAAGACCTAGACACCAGTCATTCCTATCAAAATCAGTCTCATAAAAAAACTGGCTTTTGTTGTTATGAAAAAAGTCCATAATTACTTTAAAGCCCCAAATTGTCCAATCGCTTACAATATTTGAAAGTCCTGCTAAATAAATTTTATTTTTTTGAGAGACAAATGGCCTTGGAATATTTACTATTGTTATCGATGAAAATCCAATTGTAAGCTCAGCAATCAAGCACATAAACATTATCACACCTTTAATGCTTAAATAAAGATTTCTTATAACTCTAAAAACCACTTAAATTTGCATACCTCTCAGTATGGTATTTTGAACTACCAAAAATTTGTTCTGCAACTCTGGCCCTTTTAAGAAAAAAACCAACATCATATTCATCAGTCATGCCAATACCACCGTGCATTTGAATTGTTTCATTAGATACTAAGTGTAAAGTTTCGCCTGCTATAGTTTTTGACAGACTTGATAATCTTTGAAGCTCATTAGAATTTTCATCCGCAGCTCTCATTGCGGCCATAACTGACGATTTTGTTAATTCTATTTCACAGAACATTTCTGCTGCCCTATGTTGAAGGGCTTGAAACGATCCAATGGTAGCACCAAATTGCTTCCTTTGTTTTAAATAATCAAGTGTAATGTTAAAAGCTGATTCAGCATTGCCAAGCATTTCAGCTGAAATAGCTATTCTTCCAACATCTAGAATATTTTCGACAGTCTCACCAGCAGTTTCTGCATCTCCCAGAATTAGTGAATCATTTGCTTTAACACTATCAAACGAAATATTGGCATAATTTCTAGAGTCAGCCATATCAAGTTTTATTTTTTTAATTCCTGATGAACTTGAATCAATTAAGAACAAAGTTAAACCAGTTGAATCACCAAGATTTCCTGAAGTTCTTGCTAATACAATTAATAAGTCAGCACTTGCACCGTCAATTACAAAAATCTTTTTTCCATTTAAAACATAATTTGATTTATCTTTTGCAGCAGTCATTTTAATTTGAAAAGGGTCGTGATGACTCGTTTCGTCTATAGCCAATGCTGTTGTAATTTCTCCATTTGCAATTTGTGGAAGATATTTCTCTTGTTGTTCTTTGGTCCCAAATTGTGAAATTGCATAAGCACCTAAAACTCCTGTTGCAAATAGAGGTGAGGGTGTCAGCGTTTTCGCACATTCTTGTAAAATCACTCCAATGCCTGTTATCCCAAAATTAGAGCCACCATATTCTTCAGGTATTAATATACCAGGCCAACCTAGTTTAACCATTTCGGAATAGATATCTTTATCCCAAAGGAGGGGATCACTATCATCTCTGAGAGATCTAAAATGAGATATAGGAGATCTTTCTTCTACAAAACTCTTTGCAGTATCTTTTAAAAACTGCTCTTCTTCAGATAAAACAAGTTTCATCTATTTATTATTGGTTTGGCAGTTCGAGCACTCTTTTAGAAATTACATTAAGTTGAACCTCTGAAGTTCCTCCTTCAATAGAATTTCCTTTAGTTCTAAGCCATGCTCTAGTAAGATTTTTATCATCTTCATCAAATTCATCACCATCCCAGGCAACTCCATTTATTCCAGACGCTGCAATCATAAGTTCGTGTCTTTTTTTATTATGCTCTGTACCATACAGTTTGAACATTGAGGCTGTTGCACTTGCTTTACCTCCTTCGTCCCCAGCTCTTTTTAAAGTAAGACCAAATGCATGCTCTTTAATCTTATGAGCAGTAATTTCAGATCTGTAATAACCATTTTTGATTTTGCCACCTTCTTCACCAAGATGTTTTTTTGCAATAGAAACAATATCTCTTTTGCTTCCCATACCAGATGCAAGACCAAAATTTGAAATAAAAGCTCGTTCGTGTTGTAAAAGTTTTTTGGCAATAGTCCAACCTGAATTTAATTCACCAATTAAATTTTCTTTAGGTACCTCAACATTATCAAAAAAAGTTTCACAAAATGGTGATTTACCAGAAATTAGAGTAATTGGTTTTGTAGTAACACCTGCAGTTTCCATATCAATTAATAAAAAACTTATTCCATCATGTTTTGGTTCTTTAGGACCTGTTCTCACCAGGGCAAATATCCAATCGGCCTTATCTGCATAGGATGTCCAAACCTTTTGGCCGTTTACCAAGAAATTCTTACCCTTATCTTCTGCTTTTGTGGAGAGACTTGCCAAATCAGATCCAGAACCTGGTTCAGAGTAACCCTGACACCACCTTATTTCGCCTTTAATAATCTTAGGAATATGTTCTTTTTTTTGTTTTTCCGTTCCATATTCCAACAATACAGGTGCCAGCATCCATATACCAAAACTCAATAATGGGAGTTTTGCACCTATGCTAAATAACTCTTCATTTAAAACTTTTACTTCGTCTTTTGTCAGACCACCACCACCATATTCTTTTGATACAGTTGGCATAGTCCAACCTTTTTCACCCATCCTATCAAGCCAAAGCTTTGATTCTGGATTTTTATATTCTGCATTCCTACCACCCCAGACTTCATCCACTGGAGTTTTTGGATCAGCACCGCTTCTCATGGAAGGTGGACAATTTTTATCAAGCCATTGTTTGGTTTCTTCTCTAAATTTATCTAAATTACTCATATGTTTGACATTTGTTTAAATTAAAATCAACAATATTATAGGCACTTATTTAAATTTTTCGAGTATTGAATCCATAAAACATATTAATACATTATTTTTAAATCTGTATAATGCGCGATATGTTTAAAGAAATAGGCATTTTTATTAAAGATAATCTTTCTAATAGCATTAATACTGATGTTATGAATTCTATGATTAATTCTTTACTGAAATTAGATATAAATATATCCATAGATGAATTTTCTAGCTATAAGAATGAGTCATTCAAAGAGCTTAAGCACGAAGATTTCGTTAAAAAAGTCGATCTTATAATAGTTTTTGGTGGTGATGGAACGCTATTAAATGCAGCCAGAAAATACTTAAATTATGAAATACCTATCTTAGGAATAAACATGGGAAATGTAGGCTTCTTAACCGATATCAGCGTTGAGACTTTTGAAGAATCAATTGAAGAGGTTTTTGAAGGTAATTATAAGATTGAAGAAAGGAATTTAGTCTCTGCAAAGTTTTGTGATAAGCATTTGTATGGTCTAAATGAGGTGTTAGTTCATTCTGGATCATATGCTCAATTAATGAGATATCGATTAATCGTTGATGAAAAAGTTGTATATGAGCAAAGGTCTGATGGTTTAATAATTGCAACACCTACTGGATCAACGGCATATGCTCTATCTGCAGGCGGACCTATTATTCATCCTAGTTTAGACGTTTGGACAATTCTTCCAATGCTGCCTCAGAGTCTCTCATCAAGACCCTTTGTCATTTCATCTGAACAAAGTGTATATTTAGAATTATTTGAGGGTCCTAACGAAAGTGCAAAAATCTGTGTTGATGGTCAAGACGATATAGATATTTCATTTGGTCAGAGGATCGAAATATCTAAAATGGAAAAAACTTTGAAACTAGTGCATCCAAATAAAAATGATTTTTTTGAAGCGTGCAGAGAAAAATTAGGTTGGAGTTTAAATATTTCAAAGAATTAAATCGAATATGTTTAAAAATTTTCATATTCCAATAATTATTTTTGCAGTTCTATTTGCTTTAATCTCAAATTTTGGTTCTGTTATCGCAGCAATAGAATTTTTAACATTCACAAATATAAATATCACAAATCAAGGATATATTTCTATATTTGATTTTAATCAAACATATTGGATTGGCAATCAGTGGTGGAGACTTATTACACCTATTTTTATTCATTTTTCATTTGCTCATTTAGCCTTTAACTGTTTATGGATCTTTATACTTGGTGAGAAAATTGAAAATACAGACGGGTCGCTTATTTTTATATTATTGGTTATTTTCTCAGCAATTTTAAGTAACTGCCTTCAATATTTCTGGACCGAAACAAGTTTGTTTGGTGGGCTATCTGGTGTAATTTATGGTCTTATTGGCTTTTGTATGATTATCGAATTTGATACACAATATGAAAGATACAAATTACCGCCAGCTTTATACTTATTTATGATTGTTTGGTTGCTTCTTGGTTTTGCTGGCATATTGGATCTGTTTGGTTTTGGATCGGTCGCAAATTTTGCTCATTTAGGCGGCCTTATTTCAGGTATTTTGTTTGCTATGATATACAAGAACATTTATGTGAGATTATAAATTGATTAAAAAAGCAGTACTACCAGTTGCAGGCCTTGGAACAAGATTTTTACCTGCATCGAAAGCGATTCCAAAAGAGATGTTACCAATTATTGATAAGCCATTAGTTCAATATGCGGTTGAAGAGGCGGTAAATGTTGGAATAAATGAAATAGTTTTTATTACAAGTCCTGAAAAGTTTTCAATCAAAAATCATTTTAAAAAAAATAAAGAAATAGAGACAAAACTTATTAAATCAGGGAAAAATGATTTAGCTATGGCAATAAATCCAGAAATTTTTTCAAAAGTTAGTTTTTATTATGTAAATCAAAAAAAACAAAATGGATTAGGTGATGCTATTCTTCACGCCGAGAGTATTATAGGTAATAGTCCTTTTGCAATACTTCTTCCAGACGATCTATTTATTTCTAAAAAGTCCTGTTTGCAGCAATTAATAGACGCATATGCTTTAAATAAATCTTCAGCAATTGCTGTTAACGTTATAGATAAAAACAATATTCATAAATATGGAGTTATAAAGCCAAAAGAAAGAACTTCTGAAATTATTAAAATTGAAGATATTATTGAAAAACCAAATGCTATTGATGCTCCATCTGATTTAGCTGTGTGCGGAAGATATATATTAAATTCATCAATTTTTAAACACTTAAAATCTGTGAAGCCAGATATATCTGATGAAATTCAATTAACAGATGCCATAAAATCTATGTTAAGCGAGGAGGAGGTGTACGGTGTTTTATATGATAGAGAAAAATTTGATTGTGGTAGTAAAGAGGGTTTTGTTCATGCTACCATTGCCCTCGCTTTAAGGGATGAATCGATCAGTGAAAATATCAAAGAAATTATAAGGAATATTGATTGAATTTTTTTCTCAATATATTTAAATTTTTACCTCCGGAATATGCTCACTCTATTTCATTAAATTCTTTAAATTTCCTCTATAAACTTAAGCTCTTAAGTTTATTTCAAATAAAAAAAGATGATGAGGTTGAATTTAATTTATGTGGAATGAATTTTAAGAATAAACTTGGGACGGCTGCTGGTTTAGACAAGAATGGTGACTACATTGATGCATTGGGCGAATTAGGATTTGGTTTTTTAGAAGTTGGTACAGTTACACCGTCACCACAAAGCGGCAACTCAAAACCACGTGTTTTCAGAAACTACGAGGATAACGCAATCATAAATAGATTAGGTTTTAACAACAAAGGCATAGATTATTTATTAAAGAATCTAAAAAAAAGAAAGTACAAAGGAATTGTAGGAGTAAATATTGGTGCAAATAAGACATCAAAAGATGACCAAAGGATTAATGATTATTTGTTATGTTTTGAAAAAATTCATGAATATGCTGACTACATCACCATTAACATATCATCTCCAAATACACCTGATTTAAGAGATTTACATAATAAAGAAAACCTAAAAAATTTAATAAGCTCTGTTGAAAATAAATCTATTGAAATCAATTTTCAAAAGCCTATTTTCCTAAAGATTTCACCAGATGAAAGTGATGAATCAATAAAAATGATTATTGAATTAGTGGAAAACTCTTCTTTTTCTGGTCTAGTGGCGACAAATACTACAGTAAACAAAGACAGTATCACAAATGAAAAATTAAGAAATGAAGAGGGAGGATTGTCTGGACAGCCTTTGATGGAAAAATCAACGAATAAGATTTCTTTCATTAGATCAAACACTGATATGCCAATTATAGGAGTTGGTGGCGTCATGAGTAAAAATGATTTTCATACTAAAATCGAAGCTGGTGCAAATCTGGTTCAAATTTATACAGGTTTTATAATCAAAGGCCCAAAACTAATAAATCAAATAATTCGAGATTAAAGTTTGGAATACTTGATAATATTTTTAGTTGTAGTCATGCTGGTAGGCTCAATTTCTATTGCAATTCCCTCCAAGTCCTCCAGAAAAATTTCTAAACTTAGAATTGAAGCTAAGATGATTGGGTTCAAAATTTCTTCAATAATTTATGGTAAAAATAATTTTAAAAATAAAAACTCACACTCTGTAAACTATCAAATTACAAATACAACTAAATTGCGAGAAGGCCATTTTATTCGAGACAAAAACAGCTTAATCTTGTATTCTCCTGTAAAACTTAAATTTTCTGATAACTTTCAGAGCATTGAAAAACAACTAAAAAATCTTTCAGAAAGCATTGACGAGATTATTTTTACTGAATCATATATATACTTTTTATGGAAAGAATTGGATGGTTTAGAAGAGCTTAAAAACATAGATGAAGCTCTAAGAAATTTAAAATTTTTTTAAAATTAACTTGCCAACATGACTATTTTGATGATATTCATAAAAAAGGAAATTTTTAAATCATGACAAAATCTTTAGTAATAGTTGAGTCCCCAGCAAAAGCAAAGACTATATCCAAGTACTTAGGACCAGAATATATAGTTGAGTCTAGTGTTGGTCATATAAGAGACTTGCCAAAGAAAGCTATTGGAGCTAGCAATAGGTTTTCAGTACCCAAAGACCTAAGTCCAGAAGAGAAGGCAAGACTAAAATCTATAAATGATAGAAAAAGGTTAGTAAGAAGAATGGGTGTTGACCCAGATAACGGTTGGGATGCCGATTGGCAAATAATACCTGAAAAAGAAAAAGTGCTTAAAACTTTAAAAAAAGCTGCAAAAAATGTAGAAAATATATATTTAGCAACAGATTTAGATAGAGAAGGTGAGGCAATTGCTTGGCATTTGAAAGAGGCACTTGGACCAAAAAAATATAATTACTCAAGAGTGAGATTTAATCAAATAACAAAAGATGCAATTTTAAACTCTTTTTCTGACCCAAAAGAAATTGACCTCAATTTAGTTAAAGCATATAGAGCTAGAAGATTCCTTGATAAGGTAATTGGCTTTGAGTTATCTCCATTGTTATGGAAAAAAATTGCAAGAGGTTTATCAGCTGGGCGAGTTCAATCAGTTGCACTTAGATTATTAGATGAAAAAGAAAGATCAATTCAGGAATTTGTACCTGAAGAGTTTTGGGAGATATCATTTACTGGGGCTTCTAAGAATGAAGTATTAATAAAATTTAAACTTAATATTAAAAAAACTGATCCATTACTTACAGAAGAGAAAGTAAAAAGTATTGAAAAGCAAATTGAATCGTGCAATTTAGAAATCAACGAAATTACCAAAAAACCAGTCAAAATAAAACCAAAGGCACCTTTTATAACCTCAACTCTTCAACAATCTGCTAGCACAAGATTAGGTTTTAATGTCAAAAGAACTATGAGAGTTGCCCAAAAGCTATATGAAGCAGGTTTAATAACCTATATGCGAACTGATGCTCCAAGTCTTAGCAAAGAATCAATTAATGACGCAAGAGGTTTTATCAACGAAAATCTTGGAGATAAATATCTAACAAATGCACCAAAAATATATTCTAGTACTGAAAATGCACAAGAGGCGCACGAGGCTGTTCGCCCAACAAATGCGTTTTTAAAACCTCAAGATGTGTTGCAATTATCTGAAGAAGAATCAAAACTCTATAAGCTTATTTGGGAAAGATTTGTTGCTTCTCAACTACCAGATGCTGAATATTTATCAACATCAGCAAAAATTGTTATCGAAGATAATACATTTATTGCTAGGGGAAGAGAGCTAGTATTTGATGGATTTACAAAAGTACTCAAAAGTTCTTCAAAAGAAGAAGATATTCTCCCATCACTGAACGAGGGAGATTCAATATCAAGAAAAAGTATTGACTTAGAACAAAAATTTACAAAACCTCCATCAAGATATTCTGAAGCAGCTCTTGTAAGGGAATTAGAGAAAAAAGGAATCGGAAGACCTTCAACCTATGCAAACATTATTTCAACCATTCAGGACAGAGGTTACGTAGCAATTGAGAATAAAAGATTTTTTGTAAAAAAAATTGGTCATATTGTGGCAGAAAGACTTCTCGAGAGCTTTGATGACATAATGGATTATGACTTTACTGCTAATCTTGAAAACAGCTTAGATGAAGTAGCAAATGGAGATGCTGATTGGAGAGATATATTAGATAATTTTTATAAATCTTTTCAAAATGATCTCATTGAAGCTTCGCACGAAGAGGTAGGAATGAGACCGGGAAATATTCCCACTGAAACAAACATAACTTGTCCATGTGGAAAAACAAACATGGTAATAAGAAATTCTTCAAATGGTGTCTTTTTAGGTTGTGCGGGTTATCAAAATAATGGTGATGACAAATGTAAAGAGACTCTTAATTTAGTCTCAGGAGATGAAGCTATAAGTGTTGATGATACTGAGGAAGCTGAAAATCTTTTAATAAAAAAGAGATGTCCTAAATGTGGAACAAGTATGGATAATTATTTGGTTGATGAACATAGAAAGCTTCACGTTTGCGGAAAAAATCCAGATTGTGATGGTTATCTTATAGAGGACGGTCAATTTAAGATCAAAGGGTATGATGGACCAACATTAGAGTGTCATAAATGTGGGTCTGAAATGCAGTTAAAGACAGGCAGATTTGGAAAGTATTTTGGATGTTTAAATGATAACTGTGGTGCAACAAGAGCCTTACAAAGAAATGGAGAGCCTAAGCCCATTACAATGGAACCTATTGAAATCAGGGAACTTAAATGTATTAAATGTGAGGACCATTATCTTTTAAGAGATAGCATGAAAGGTTTATTTTTGGCAGCAAGTCAATACCCAAAAAATAGGGAAACAAGAGCCCCAAAAGTTTCAGAAATTAATAATCTTAGAGAGAAAATTATTGAAGCATGCAGATACTTACCTGACAAAGAAAAGCATTTGTATCTTTTAGATGCACCAGAGCATGATAGGGATGGCAATCCATATGTAATACGTTACAACAGGACAGATGATGTTCACTATGTTGCCTCTGAGAAAGATGGCAAAAAAACAAAATGGACTGCAGCATATGTAGATGGTGATTGGGTTCAAAATTTAAAAAGTTAGTGGAATATAAAGAGCTCTCAAACCTTTACATAGATTTATCAGAAGATATTTTAAAAAATATTAAATTTGATAAGTCATCAAAAGATAATCAGAATCAATTGATATTTTTTTCTTGTATTGAGAACAGTTTAGATTGTGAAGCTAATTATATTTATATGACAATCAATAGTGATATCGAATCTATACATGAATTTAATTTCGATTATAAATGGATTAAATTAATGCAGATTGAGGTTATTAAAAATATAATTAAGAATAAACTTTTTGATGATGGCTTAATATCGGCAATAAGTGATTCAAAAAAAAGAATCTTTTCAACAAAAGATACAAATATAATTTCTTCAAATAAATCAAATGACTTGAAAAAATTTACTTTGATATTAAGTAAGTATAAATCCTTCAACGAGTTGATCAGAAAAACACTTGATGAATGTTAATCTTTAATTTAAATTAGGAAAATGACAAATTATTTAGAACTTGCTCAATTACCAGATGGCAGTATCGTGCTTAGAAGATCTGACGACAAAGAGAATCCTATTGTAAAAATAGAATTTTCAAAAGAATCAAAAGATTTCTTAAAAGGACAAGAATTGTCTGTTGCAAAAGAAATGATTAGAGCTGGTATAGAAAGTGTAAGTGGTAATGTAAGCGACTTAGATGAATTTTTTGATAAGCAAAGAGAAAGATTCTCAAAAAAAGAAAATATAGTTCATTAATTTTTTCTCAATAATCCAACACTCTTTCCTTCGATATGAAGCTCGTCTTGTTCTAAGTTAATAACAATATTTTGAAAATCTTCGTTTGCTGGTTCCAACTCAACAATTTTTGAAGACTTTCTATTAAAAAACTTTACAGTAACCTCGTCTTCCAACCTTGCAATTACAATATCTCCATTTTTAACTTCTGATGTTTTTTTAACTGCAATGAGATCGTCTTCCATAATCCCAGCATCCTTCATACTAAGACCTTTTACCTTTAAAAAATAATCAAAATTGGAATCAAAAAAAGATTTAGGACAATTTATTGTTCTTTCAATATTTTCCTCTGCTAAGGTTGGTGAACCAGCTGCAACCAATCCAATAACTGGATATTCATTACCATTGTTTGTAACAGCTTTGTTCTTAATAGAAATACCGCGTGAGGCACCACTTTCAATAGTTATAAAGTCTTTTTTTTCTAAAGCTCTAAGATGTGTTTCAGCAGAATTGGGAGATTTGAATCCTAATTCTCTGCAAATATCTGCTCTTGTTGGTGGAAAACCTGTTTTCTTAATGTAAACTTGAATACAGTCTAGAACCCTTTGTTGTTGTGAAGTTATTTTTTTCATAATAATAAAATACTGAATATATATACAGTATAATACATTTAATATATATTTTTACAAGTTAGATTAGTATGCAAAATTCAAAGTTAACAATTGGAATATCATCGAGAGCCTTGTTTGACCTTGATTTTAGTCATGAGATTTATAAAAAAAAGGGGCTGAAATCCTATCAAGATTATCAAATAGAAAATGAAGATAAGACTTTAAAACCTGGACAGGCTTTCAATCTAGTAAAAAAAATTCTGAATATTAATGATCTTTATAATGGAAAAGAAAAAGTTGAAGTAATTTTATTATCAAGAAATACGTCAGATACCGGCCTTAGGATAAGAAACTCTATTGAGGATCATAATTTGAATATATCTAGAGCTGCATTTTGTGGTGGCGAAAGTCCTCATAGGTATGTGAGGGATTTTGGGGTTCACTTATTTTTATCCAGTAGCAAAGAAGATGTTAAGTTAGCTATTAAAAGTAATGTTGCTGCAGCAACAATTATGTCTAGATCATCTGATAGAATGAAAAAAAATGATTCTGAAATTTTAAAGATTGCTTTTGATGGAGATGCTGTAATTTTTTCCGATGAATCTGAGAAAGTTTTTCAAGAAAAAGGGCTAGACGCTTTTATTAAAAATGAAGTAAATTCTAAATCAGTTCTAAAAGAAGGCCCATTTAAATCATTTTTGGTTGAACTAAACAAAATTCAAAGTGATTTTGAAATAAATGAGTGTCCAATTAGAACCGCACTAGTAACTGCTAGGTCAGCTCCATCAGACAAGAGAGTGATAAAAACTTTAAGAAAATGGGGTGTTCGTATAGATGAGTCATTGTTTTTAGGAGGAATGGACAAAACCAAATTTTTAGAATCTTTTGATGCAGATATCTTTTTTGATGATCAAAAAAAACATATCATGAATGCAATAGAAACAACCACGTCTGCACATGTGCCGTTTGGAATTAAAAATAGTTAGCTTATGGAAATAGTTTGTTTAGATATGGAGGGAACTCTTACCGATGAAATATGGGAGAAAGTTGCCTTAAATACTGGAATTGAAGATCTAGGAAAAACAACTAGAGATATACCAAGCTATGAAAAGTTACTAGATATGCGATTAAAAATAATGTCTAAAGAGGGTGTAAAGCTCTCAGATGTTCAAAAAGCAGCATCATCAGTAGATCTTTTACCAGGAGCATTCGAATTTGTTTCTAATTTAAGAAAAAACTTTCAGATTGTGATTTTGTCAGATACATTTCATGATATTGCTAAACCTTTGATGAAAAAACTTGGTTATCCATTTTTGCTTTGTCACAATCTTGAAATAGTAGATGATGAGATAGTTTCATATAAACTTAGACATCCTAAGGCAAAAAAACAAGCAATAACAGCATTTATGGAAATGGGGTATAGATGTTTTGCGGCAGGTGACTCTCATAATGATATTCAGATGTTTGAAGTTGCCAATCAAGGATTTTTTATGAATGCTCCAGATATTATTTCGTCTAAGTATCCAGAAATAGAATCTTTTCATAATTATGATGAGCTTGAGAAAGCAATTATTAGTAATTCGGTATTTGTAAATGAATGATAGATTAAAGTTGAAAAACTATGAAAGGCCAAAATTAGAGATGCCCAATGGAGAAAAAAATCTCCTTCTTCATAGTTGTTGTGCTCCGTGTTCTGGAGAAATAATAGAAGGATTAGCAGCATCAGACATAAAAACAACAGTATTTTTTTACAACCCAAATATTCATCCAATTGATGAGTATGAAATTAGAAAAGAAGAGAATAGAAGATTTTGTGATCAAGTTGGATTCAATTGTATTGACGGAGACTATGATAAGGAAAATTGGTTTGAAAGAATAAAGGGATTAGAAGATGAGCCTGAGAGAGGAGAAAGATGCACGAAATGTTTCGATATGCGTTTTGAAAGATCGGCTCTTTTTGCAAGTGAGAACGGATTTAACACATATGCAACAACTTTAGGAATTTCTAGATGGAAGGATATGGATCAAATAAATAATTCAGGACATAGAGCAGCTTCAAGACATGAAAATATTACTTATTGGGATTTTAATTGGAGAAAGCTTGGTGGCTCATCTAGGATGATAGAAATTTCAAAAAGGGAACATTTTTACCAACAAGAGTATTGTGGATGTGTTTACAGTTTAAGAGATACTAATAGATGGAGAAGAAAAAACAATAAAGATAGAATTATTAGAGGAATTAAATTTTATTAATATGACATCTGGTAAAAAATTTCGGGATGCTTTAAAAAATAATAATCCTTTAGTGATACCTGGTGCAATAAATGCTTATTCAGCAAAGTTAGCTGAAGCAGCAAATCATAAGGCCATTTATCTCTCAGGAAGCGGTGTTGCAGCTGCCTCTTATGGTCTTCCAGATCTGGGATTGACTTCACTTGAAGATGTCTTAATAGATGCTAAAAGAATTACAAATGTTTCTTCGTTACCACTTTTGGTGGACATTGATACTGGATGGGGAGATGTTTCAAATACAGTTGTTGAAATGGGAAATGCAGGTGTGGCAGCAGTGCATATTGAAGATCAAGTTTTTGATAAAAGATGTGGGCATAGACCAAATAAACAAATTGTTTCTGTTTCAAAGATGCAAGATAGATTGAAGTCAGCGGTCGATTCAAAAATTGATGAATCTTTCTTTATTTTGGCAAGAACAGATGCAATTGCATCTGAAGGAATAGAGAAAGCCATCAAAAGATGTGGGGAATATTTAGATGTTGGTGCTGATGGTATTTTTCTTGAAGCAGCTATTTCAATTGATGACTACATTGAATTTAAAAAAAATTTTTCAGCGCCTTTGTTAGCAAATATTACAGAATTTGGAAGAACACCACTTTTTTCTCAAAAAGAACTTTGTGACGTTGGTGTTGATATGGTTTTGTATCCGTTGACAGCTTTTAGAGCAATGAGCGCATCAGCTGAAAAAATTTATAATTCAATTATCAAAGACGGGACACAAGAGCCACTGTTAGATATAATGCAAACCCGAGAAGAGTTGTATGAAGTTCTTGATTATTATAAATTTGAAAAAGAACTTGATGAGCAGTTTGTAAATAAAAAGGAAGGTTCATGACAAAAAAATTAGAGGGAGCTGGCTTAAGAGGACAGGTTGCGGGAGAAACATCACTTTCCACTGTAGGACAAATAGAGGGATTAGCTTATAGGGGACATAAAATTGAATTACTTGCAGAAAAATCTTCTTTTGAAGAGGTGGCATACCTTCTACTTTACGATAAACTCCCCAATCAAACAGAATTAGAAGAGTATAAGAAATTACTTAAAAGTTTAAGAGATCTTCCTGTCTCACTAAAACAAGTTTTGCAAAAAATTCCATCATCAGCTCATCCAATGGATGTAATGCGAACTGGTACATCTATGTTAGGAAATTTAGAACCAGAAGGAGAATTCTCTAATCAACTAAATTCTATAAATAGAATGATAGCAACAATGCCATCAATTGTTACATATTGGTATAAATATTCTCATGAGGGTTTAGATATTGATCTTGTAAACGATGAGGAAAGTATGGCTGGTCATTTTTTACACATACTTCATGGAAAAACACCATCAGATTTGCATAGAAAAGTAATGGACGTTTCTTTAATTTTATATGCTGAGCATGAATTTAATGCTTCAACTTTTACGGCAAGAGTCTGTGCGTCAACTATGTCAGATATTCATTCATGTGTGGTAGCCGCTATAGGTTCATTGAGAGGACCACTTCATGGCGGTGCTAATGAAAAAGCAATGGAGTTAATAGAAAATTGGACTTCTAAAGAAGAAGCAAAATCAAAAATTATTGAGATGCTGAGTAATAAAGAAAAAATTATGGGCTTTGGGCATGCTGTTTATTCAATTAGAGATCCAAGAAATGCTGTTATCAAAGAACATGCAAAAGAGTTATCCGAATTAGCTGAAAACGATACTTTATATCAAGTAGCAGAAGAGGTTGAGAAAGTAATGGCTGATGAAAAGAAAATGTTTGCTAACGCAGACTTTTTTCATGCTCCAGCATATTTTTATATGGGAATACCTACAAAACTATTTACACCAATATTTGTGATGTCAAGAGTTTCTGGTTGGACAGCACATTGTATGGAGCAAAGGGCAAATAATAGAATTATCAGACCTAGTGCTGACTATGTTGGTGTTGAGTCATCTGAATGGATTGATATCTCTGATAGGTCTTAAAATATGACATCAAATGTTGATCTGAATGTCAGACCTGGGTTTGATGGACTTATTTCTGAAATTGCAAATTACGTTTCAAACTATGAAATTAAATCTGATTTAGCATTAGATACTGCTAGAAATTGTCTTATAGATACAATTGGATGTGGTCTTTTAGCCTTACAATTTCCTGCTTGTACCAAAATGCTTGGGCCTATAGTAAAAGATACAAAAGTACCTTATGGAGTCCGAGTACCTGGCACAAATTATGAATTAGATCCGGTAAAAGGAGCATTTGATATTGGCTGTATTGTTAGATGGCTAGATTACAACGATACTTGGCTTGCTGCAGAATGGGGCCATCCATCAGATAACTTGGGTGCAATATTATCGGTATGTGATTTTGTCTCAAAACAAAATGTTGCTAATGCAAAAGATCCATTAACTATGAGAACTGTTCTCGAATCAATGATTATGGCACATGAGGTACAGGGTGTTTTAGCCCTTGAAAACAGTTTTAACAAGGTAGGACTTGATCATGTCATTTTAGTAAAAGTTGCCTCAACGGCGGTAGCTACAAAATTACTGGGCGGCTCTATTGATCAAATTAAAGATGCTGTTAGTCAAGCATTGGTAGATGGTCAAAGTCTAAGAACATATAGGCATGCTCCAAATGCGGGCTCAAGAAAAAGTTGGGCAGCTGGGGACGCAACTAGTAGAGCTGTAAGACTTGCAATGATTACTATGTCAGGCGAGATGGGATACCCTGGTGTATTATCTGCACCTGTTTGGGGATTTGAAGACGTTTCATTCGAT
>CENJ01330824.1_pt1 | contig 49336 bp, 49 predicted proteins | sample 356161 | NCBI WGS metagenome assembly CENJ01 (sample SAMEA2619531, study PRJEB7988) | marine metagenome | biome: marine biome (ENVO:00000447); feature: surface water layer (ENVO:00002042); material: "saline water (ENVO:00002010), including plankton (ENVO:xxxxxxxx)" | depth 5 m
TGGTGAAGCTCATTCGTAATTTAGGGCGGGGTGTTTCATTTAGAGATGGTAGGAGTAGTTGGGTTTCTGTTGCATGATTTTGAGCCTGACTTCGCAAACTCTTGCTCCTTAGTGGCTTGTTTTTGTAAAAATATCGCCACAGATGTTGGGGCTGTTTAAAAAGCGCGCCCACGTAACCTCTAGGGAGAGGGTTAACATCCGGAACTTTAGTAAGTGTTAAGAGTTGGTCCAAATATTATTTATCTGAGGAGTTATTATGAAACTAAAGCGGTTTATTGGTTCGTTGTTTATTGTGTTATGTGTTGGTCTTGGGATTCCGGTTTATGCCGATGGGCACGGAACTATTAAGGTCGGAGTACTTCACTCACTTTCTGGAACTATGGCGATATCTGAGACTACCTTGAAGGATACAGTCTTAATGATGGTGGAAAAGCAGAACGAGGCAGGTGGATTGTTGGGGAAGAAACTAGAGGCTGTTGTGGTGGATCCTGCATCCGATTGGCCGCTTTTTGCTGAAAAAACCCGGGAGCTGCTTACAAAGGAAAAGGTTGATGTAATCTTTGGTTGTTGGACATCGGTGTCTCGAAAATCTGTTTTGCCGGTTATCGAGGAATTGAATGGGCTTTTGTTTTATCCCGTCCAGTATGAGGGAGAGGAGTCCTCTAAAAATGTGTTTTATACGGGCGCTGCGCCCAATCAACAGGCTGTCCCCGCTGTTGATTATTTCATGAATGATATCGGTGTGGAGCGCTGGGTACTCGCGGGGACCGATTATGTTTACCCGAGGACGACTAATAAGATTCTAGAAGCTTACCTCAAGGCTAGTGGGGTTGCAGACGAGGATATTATGATAAGTTATACACCATTCGGTCATTCAGATTGGCAGGGAATTGTTTCAGATATTAAGAAGTTCGGCAGCACAGGTAAAAAGACTGGCGTTGTTTCTACAATAAATGGTGACGCCAATGTGCCATTCTACAAGGAACTAGGAAATCAAGGAATATCTGCCGAGGATATACCTGTAGTCGCCTTCTCAGTTGGAGAGGAAGAACTATCGGGACTGGACACTAAGCCCCTAGTAGGACACTTAGCGGCATGGAATTATTTTCAAAGTGTTGAAAGTCCTGAGAATGAAGAATTCATCGCCGACTGGAAGACGTTTATCAAAGATGATAAACGAGTTACTAATGACCCAATGGAGGCAACATACATCGGATTTAAAATGTGGGTTCAGGCCGTTGAGAAAGCGGGAACAACTGATGTTGACGAGGTGGAGCAGGCTATGCTCGGGATTACTACGCCAAATTTGACGGGAGGTGTTGCAGTGATGAACACTAACCATCATCTTTCAAAACCAGTTTTGATTGGCGAGATACAGGAAGACGGCCAAATTGAGACTGTGTGGGAGACTTTTGGAACCGTAATTGGCGACGCGTGGTCAGACTACTTACCTGCGTCCAGTAAGCTGATCGCGGACTGGACCGATCCGGTTAAATGCGGAAATTTCAACATTGAAACTGGCGAATGTTCCGGTCAAAATTTCTAAATAATAGTAAGAAATCGACCGTAAAAACTGAGAGGCCGCGAGGCCTCTCAGTCTTTATGCCTTTGTTAAACAGTAATATGCATCTTTGGTGGATACATGACTTATGTGGGGCGTAAAAGTTTAAGACTAATCACTTTTACTATGATTTGTGTGTTGGCGAGTTTATGCTCGGCCGACGAAGAATTTAACATAAATGTAAAGCAGTTAGCCGGCGCAAAATTGAGAGCGTTACCTGCTATCGTTGCTAAGTTTGAGACCAGCGGCGAGAGAGCGCTCCCTATACTCCGTGCCATGCTAGAGGGAGCTCTTTACTATCGGAAAAGTGACAAACGCATAGTGGCTGCATATCGCACCGAAACCGGTGATTTTCGGCTTGATGACTTACTAGAAGGTATTGATCTGGAGGTTGCTTCCAAGCGTGAAATAAAAAAAATAGTTGTTAATAACCGGCTTAGAGGACAAATTCGCAAAATTATTGCTCGCATTACTCTTACCAGCGGAGATCGTTTTGTGAGAGAGCTTGCGGTCGATAATATGTTAAATGATTTGAATAAAGAGAATCTTTTATTATTAAGAGCGGCCAGGAAAAAAGAGAAGGATGATGACATTCTTTCGAAGTTAAATATGGCTATTGCCATTGACGATTTAAAGCACAACGAATCTACACAACTGAGGTTGGATGCCATCGATATTATCGACAGTAGCCTTCAGCCGATAGTTGTTAACACTTTAAATTCGCTCTTGGTTATAGATGCTGAGGGAATGCCTATTGAAAAAGATGAAGAAGTTCGTGAAAGAGCAATGAAGGCAAAAGAATCCATCGAGCTAAAGATTTCATTTTATGAGGTTTTGCAACGCATTTTCTACGGCCTCAGCCTTGGTTCAATTCTACTTCTTATCGCCACCGGGCTCGCTATAACCTTTGGAGTGATGGGTGTAATCAATATGGCGCATGGTGAATTGATAATGCTAGGCGCTTACACGGCATATGTGGTGCAGTTGCTCCTCCCAAACGGTATCGAATACTCGATCTTAATTGCGATACCTGCAGCTTTTGCTGTTTCGGGACTCTGCGGTATTCTTATAGAAAGATATGTGATTCGATATCTTAGAGGCCGCCCATTAGAGACTTTATTGGCTACTTTTGGAATTAGTTTGATTTTACAACAAACTGTTCGCTCCATTTTTTCGCCACTAAATCGACAGGTGGTGAGCCCAACTTGGTTGAGCGGCTCGTTGGAAATTAACCCGGTTTTTGCGCTAACGTACAATCGACTCTATATCCTTGCATTTGCAGTTCTCGTTTTACTGTGTCTTCAGTTAGTTTTGAAAAAAACAAAGTTAGGTCTCCAGGTACGAGCGGTATCTCAAAATCGTGAAATGGCGAGGGCGATGGGTGTTAGGACGGAGAGGGTTGATGCTCTTACTTTTGGTCTTGGCGCAGGCGTCGCTGGTGTCGCTGGTGTGGCGCTAAGTCAACTCACGAATGTGGGTCCAAATCTTGGACAAGCGTACATTGTTGATTCATTTATGGTAGTCGTATTTGGAGGTGTTGGTAACCTGTGGGGAACGATGGTAGGCGGTTTCACGCTCGGGGTTGCAAATAAATTTTTAGAGCCAATTACCGGTCCAGTTTTAGCTAATATTTTTGTGCTCATTTTCATAATTTTGTTTATTCAAAAGCGGCCCAGCGGTTTGTTTCCTCAGACAGGGAGGGCAGCGGAGTGATTAAGCATTACCGAGATGAAGGTAGAGCAGAGTATTTTTTTCAGAAAAATGGACGTGCGTTTTTAATTATCCTTTTTGGAGTGGTTATCTATGCATCTTGTTGTAACTTATTTATTCCGGATGATTCAATCTTTTATGTAAGCACATACACAATAACGTTACTCGGAAAGTATTTGTGTTTTGCTTTACTCGCCCTCTCGGTAGACGTTGTTTGGGGCTATTGCGGAATATTGAGTCTTGGACACGGAGCCTTTTTTGCTCTCGGTGGATACACCATGGGAATGTATCTGATGAGGCAAATAGGGGAGCGTGGTGTGTATGGTCATCCGGTCTTACCTGATTTTATGGTATTTTTAAATTGGAAAGAGCTTCCTTGGTTCTGGTATGGCTTCGACAACTTTGGATTTGCAATGCTGATGACCTTAGTTGTTCCCTCAGTTTTAGCATTTGTGTTTGGTTGGCTCGCATTTCGATCTCGCGTTACTGGAGTGTACTTATCGATTATTACTCAGGCGCTGACTTATGCATTGATGCTTGCTTTTTTTCGTAATGAAATGGGATTTGGAGGAAACAATGGACTAACCGACTTTAAAGATATACTAGGGTTTGATCTTCAGTCGGATAGGACGAGGGTTGTTCTTTTTTGTTTGTCAGCAATAGCGCTTGCTATAGCTTATCTCCTGAGTCAGCTAATCCTGCAATCTCGTTATGGGAGAGTGGTGGTAGCCATCAGGGATGCGGAACCCAGAACTAGATCTATTGGGTTTAAGACTGAAAATTATAAGGTTTCCTTATTCGTTTACTCAGCGGCGCTTGCTGCAATTGCTGGTGCGCTTTATGTGCCTCAGGTAGGAATTATCAATCCTGGCGAATTTTCACCGTTAAATTCAATCGAAATTGTCGTATGGGTTTCTGTTGGAGGACGTGCCACTTTATATGGAGCAGTTGTTGGTGCGATTCTGGTGAACTATGCAAAGACGAAATTCACAGCGGAGTTTCCAGATGAATGGTTATATGCGTTAGGACTACTTTTTGTTGGAACAACCATTTTTTTACCTAAAGGCCTGATGGGGTTTTTCGATGTAAAAAAATGGCGAAACCAAAGAAGAGGGTAAAAAAAGATGATATGAACATCTTTAAGTCCCCTAAAATAGAGCAAGTGCGTCGTGCAGTGTCTCCGTCAAGCTACGCTCGGAATAATAGCGAGTTAGCAGTGGATGTATCTCATAACGTGATCTTGTATGTAGAGTCTTTGTCGGTAAGCTTTGATGGTTTTAAGGCTCTCGATGACTTGAATTTATACATAAATAACGGTGAACTTCGATGCTTGATTGGCGCAAATGGAGCTGGTAAAACCACTTTAATGGATGTTATAACTGGAAAAACTCATCCAGATAAGGGGCATATATATTTCGGCCAAACCATTGATCTTTTGGGCAAAACAGAGACTGAAATAGCGCAGTTAGGAATTGGAAGAAAATTTCAAAAACCTACTGTTTTTGAGAATCAAACCGTATTTTCTAACCTCGAACTGGCGATGAGAGGAGACAAAGGTATCTTGCATGCCTTATTCTCCAAGTTACGCTCCGAAGATTTGGATTGGATAAAGGAAGTTACAGGAATTATTGGACTCGATTCAAAAGAAAATTTGTTAGCAGGTGCACTATCCCATGGTCAAAAGCAGTGGCTCGAGATAGGGATGTTACTTATTGCAGATCCAAGACTTATGCTTATTGATGAACCTGTCGCGGGAATGACTGCCAGCGAGACTGAGCGGACAGCAGAGCTGCTCATTTCACTTGCGGGCGATCGGACTGTGGTTGTGGTTGAACATGATATGGACTTTGTAAGAAGTATTGCTCGCACAGTAACGGTGTTACATCAAGGCTCGGTTATAGCTGAAGGTAGTATGTCGGACATTCAGAGTAATCCGGCAGTGGTTGAGGTATATTTGGGTGAAGAGCAGTGATCGCCCTGCATGGTGTTAATCAACACTACGGGGGAACTCAGATTCTTTGGGACCTAGATTTGGAGATCGAGGAGGGATCGTGTGTTTGCGTAATTGGACGTAATGGTGTTGGGAAGACTACTTTACTAAAGTGTTTGATGGGGTTGTTGCCATTAACTTCCGGTAAAATTAACGTTTCTCATACAGATTTTTCTGGAGAATCTCCTGATAAGCGAGCTCGAGAGGGAATCGGCTATGTACCTCAGGGCCGTGAAATCTTCCCACTATTGACAGTTGAAGAGAACTTGCGCATTGGATTGGGAGCTAGATCGGACAACGCTTCAGTTATCCCTGAGAAAATATTTGAGCTTTTTCCGGTACTGCACGAAATGCTGATACGCAGGGGTGGTGACCTATCAGGAGGGCAACAGCAGCAACTTGCAATTGCCCGAGCTTTGGTGATTGACCCTAAGATTCTCATCCTGGACGAACCTAACGAGGGTATACAACCGAATATAGTTGCTGAAATTGGACGAGTCATAACATATTTGAATAAGACTGAGGGAATAACAGTTCTTCTCGTAGAGCAGAAAATCTCTTTCGCTAGAAAAGTTGGTAAAGAGTTTCGTTTGATGGAAAAAGGTCGGATTGTGGCATCGGGTCGAATGACGGAGTTAAGTGATGATTTAATCTCACAACACTTGGCGGTCTAAATTTAATAAAATACCTAATATTAAAGGGAGGACATTAGAAATGACTAATAAAAATCTTGTCAGGTCGATATTTTTGGTAATGGCCGTAGCGGGTAGTGGGACTTTGTTAGCTCACGACGGGATTCACACATGGAGCGAGATGAGTGTTGGCGTCCATTTTCTCTTCGATTTTTTGCACTTGAGGGAGATACTGATTTTTGGTTTAACTGCTATCTTGGCAGCGCTTGTGTATGCGAGGACACGACAACGGTCTTTTCAGTGCCTCAAATTAGACAAGTGCTTTTATGTCGACTGAATTAGAGAGCTGCTCATCAGATGGCTCAAAAATATGGCCGGCATACTTAGGTCTTACCTTTGACAAGCCTGGCGAAAAGACTCGTTTGATCAAGAGTGTACATAAGGGGCCCCTCTATGTGCAAAAATTGTTTTATCCTGAGGGTTTAGAGCATGCACATGTTTATCTGTTGCATCCTCCGGGTGGAATTGTTTCTGGCGATCATCTTAGAATAAGTGTTGATGTCGGAGAAAACGCGGGGGTTTTTTTAACTACACCTGGAGCCGCCAGGATATATAGGGCTCGCAAGGATGTATCGGTTCAGCGAGTAGTATTTGACTTGAATATTGGAGCTAATGCCTTGGTGGAGTGGTTTCCATTAGAGACTATCGTGTTTAGCGGTGCGTGTTCACAAATTTCAACTAAAATAAATTTATCAGAGGGGAGTTGTTTCGCAGGTTGGGATATATGCTCACTGGGCATGCCTGCCTCTCTTTCAGGTTTTGACTTTGGAAGTTTTGAACAAAAGTATGTTCTTCAGAAGGATGGTATGCCTGTTTATGTGGATCGACTCGAGTTGTGTGATCAGGAAAACTTACTTCTTTCCAATCCTGCGGGTTTGCAAGGCTTTATGGTGTCGGGATTCCTCATAATGGGACCTTTTGTTGACGGTACGGATTCTATAATATCAAGGATGCGTGAGATTGAATTCATGGCTAAATCTCCTCATTTAATGTCGATATCGCGGGTTGGAAATTTTCTAATCGGGCGCTACCTCGGAAACAGTGCGGAGTATGCTAAAAAAATATTTGTGAACTGGTGGAAGTTAGCAAGGCCAATTCTAATGTTACGCGAATTTTGTGAACCGCGAATTTGGCTAACCTAAATACCCTAGAAGGAGAGAGACTATTATGGAGTTACTGCCCAGAGAAAAGGATAAATTAATCACTTTCACCGCGGCCCTTCTTGCTGAGAGGCGGCTCGGTCGTGGACTAAAACTTAACTATCCCGAGGCTGTTGCTTATATTTCTATGGCAATTGTTGAGGGAGCTAGGGATGGGAAGTCCGTTGCTCAGTTGATGAGTGACGGAAAGAATATTTTAAGAAGTGATCAGGTGATGGATGGTGTGGCGGAACTTGTTTCAGAAGTCCAAGTTGAAGCAACATTTCCAGATGGCACAAAGTTAGTTACGGTGCATGACCCTATAAATTAGAACCGATGAGGTAATTGATATGATTCCTGGTGAAGTTTTTGTAAGCAGCGGCTCTATTCTGATCAATCAAAATAGGGTGACTATTGAATTAGAGGTGGCTAATGTGGGAGATCGACCGGTTCAGGTTGGCTCGCACTATCATTTTTATGAGGTGAACCCCGCATTAAAGTTTGATCGAATCAGAGCGCGCGGTTTCCGCTTGAATATTGCGTCGGGCACTGCGGTTCGGTTTGAACCAGGGCAGGTTAGGGAAATTAGCCTTGTTTCTCTCGCTGGAACGCGAAATGTTTTCGGGTTTCGAGGAGAGATTATGGGTTCTTTAGAGGAGGTGGAAAATGACTAGTATTGATCGCCAAGCCTATGCTTCCATGTTTGGTCCCACAAAGGGTGACCGAGTTCGTTTGGGAGACACAGAGCTTATTATTGAGGTAGAGAAGGATTTTACTTGCTACGGAGAAGAAGTAAAGTTCGGTGGGGGAAAAGTCATTCGAGATGGCATGGGGCAAAGCCAACAAAGTTGCAGTGAGTCTGTTGATGTTGTGATAACAAATGCTCTGATTTTAGATCATTGGGGTATTGTTAAGGCGGATGTCGGCATAAATCACGGAAGAATCGCTGCCATAGGGAAAGCGGGTAATCCAGATATTCAGGATAACGTTTCGGTCATTATTGGGCCTGGCACTGAAGTCATAGCAGGAGAGGGTTTGATTTTGACTCCCGGCGGCGTGGATGCCCATATCCACTTTATTTGTCCTCAACAAATTGAGGAGGCTCTTATGTCGGGTATTACTACCATGATTGGTGGTGGAACTGGGCCGGCCACTGGAACCAATGCTACAACGTGTACACCCGGAGCTTGGAATATTGGCAAGATGTTACAAGCTACTGATGATATGCCAATGAATTTAGGATTTTTGGGAAAAGGTAACGCTAGCATACCCATTGCGCTGGAGGAGCAGCTCTTAGCTGGAGCATGTGGTCTAAAATTACATGAGGATTGGGGTACTACGCCGGCATCCATTGACAATTGTCTCAGTGTGGCGGAAACGAATGATGTACAGGTTGCTATACATACTGATACCCTAAACGAATCGGGATTTGTCGATGACACCATCGCGGCTTTTAAAGGACGGGCAATTCACACCTATCATACAGAGGGTGCTGGCGGCGGACATGCCCCTGATATTATTCGAGCTTGTGCGGAGTTGAATGTTTTACCCTCATCTACTAATCCAACGCGTCCATACACTGTAAACACCATTGACGAGCATCTGGACATGTTGATGGTTTGTCATCACTTGGACTCATCCATTCCTGAGGACATAGCATTTGCGGACTCTCGCATCCGGAAAGAGACAATAGCAGCAGAGGATATTTTTCATGATCTTGGAGCTTTCAGTATGATTGCTTCAGACTCTCAAGCAATGGGTCGAGTTGGAGAGGTGATCACACGCACTTGGCAAACGGCGCATAAAATGAAGGTCCAGCGGGGACCTTTAGATCAAGATAATGAAAAAATGGATAACTTTCGAGCCAAGCGTTATATAGCAAAATATGCTATCAATCCAGCCATAACTCATGGTATTGATCATGAGATCGGTTCTATAGAAGTCGGAAAGCTCGCAGATCTTGTGCTATGGAAACCAGCTTTTTTTGGGACAAAGCCCACACTAATTATTAAAGGAGGGATAATCGCTGCGGCTCCAATGGGTGATCCAAATGCATCAATCCCGACACCGCAGCCAGTGCATTTCAGAAAGATGTTCGGGAGTTATGGAAAGGCTCCGTCGCAAACATGTGTTACTTTCACTTCAAAAATGGCTGTTGGGGAAGGTCTTGCAAAGAAGTTAGATCTTTCTCGCCGGCTCGTGGCATGTAGGAACACTCGATCAATTACTAAGCGAGACATGATTCATAACGCGTGGATGCCTAATGTTACCGTGGATCCTCAGACTTACGAAGTTCATGCGGATGGGTTGTTAATGACCTGCGAACCGGCAAAAATACTTCCGCTGGCGCAACTTTACAACTTATTTTAGTTTTTAGGACCTCGATGTTAGAAATATACCAACGACTGTCATCTGCAACGGGGCTCGATATTTATGGGGAGGTAGAGCTTTGTCATTTGCAGCGAGAAAAAGGTCGATTTAAAACGGCCATTTTCACTGGAGAGGCAGTTGGATTTTTTTTGGAGCGAGGGAAAGTACTCAAGGTCGGTGATGCATTGATTAGTAGGTGCGGTAGGGTACTTTTAGTAGCCGCAAAAAAAGAGGCTTTGGTTAGAGCCTCGACAGACGATTGGAATCAGTTTAGTAAGGCTTGCTACCATCTTGGCAACAGGCATGTGAAAGTTCAAATAGGCAAAAAGTGGCTAAAGATATTACCGGATCATGTTCTTGAGGAAATGCTCATAGGGTTGAACATGGCTGTGAAATACGAAAAATCAGCTTTTGTTCCAGAACAAGGCGCGTACCAACATGTAAAAAATCATGAACGCATTATCTGATCTGGGATTACTGCGAATACTCCAACTTAGCAGTTCCGCTTTGCCAGTCGGCGGCTACTCCTTTTCACAAGGTCTTGAATTTGCGATAGAGGAACGTTGGTTGAAAAACTCTTCTGATATCCGCGATTGGATCGCAATTGTATTAGTGCATGCCATAGCGAAGACTGATTTGCCATTACTAATTCGTCTTGTTGAAGCGTTTAAAACTCATGATTTCAAGGGCGTGAGGTATTGGAATTTGCATGTGCTAGCTTGTCGTGAAACGCTGGAATTACGCGAAGCGGAGATTGCGACAGGAAAAGCGCTTGTTAAACTACTTAAAGGCATAAAGGTTTGTCAGGGTATTTCTCCAAAAGAATCTTTGACTTTTGTAGCAGCTTATGCGCTCGCGGTTTCTTTTTGGAAGATTGACGTAAGAGCAGCTTGCCATGGGTTCGTGTGGTCTTGGATGGAAAATCAAGTAGCTGCAGCTACAAAACTACTTCCACTTGGACAAAGTGCAGCGCAATGTATACTAGATGATTTGATTGGTATGATTCCTAGTGCAGTTAGCGCTTCTCAGTCTGCAAGTGATGTAGAAATCGGGAGCTCTCTGCCTGGATTAGCGATGGCAAGTGCTCTACATGAAACGCAATACACTCGATTATTTAGATCTTAAAGGAGTCAACATGGAGGGTAAACAAACTTTGCGAGTAGGTGTCGGAGGGCCGGTGGGGTCGGGAAAAACAGCGCTCCTAAGGGCGCTTTGTATAAATTTGCGCTCTCAATATGAGATAGCAGTCGTAACAAATGATATCTACACTAAGGAGGACGCTGATTTCCTTACTAAGCATGAAGCACTTAGTGCAGATAGGATTTTAGGCGTAGAAACAGGTGGCTGTCCTCATACTGCAATCCGAGAAGATGCGTCTATGAACCTTGCAGCTGTTGAGTTACTGGGAGTTCGTCATAAAAGTTTGGATATAATTTTTATTGAAAGTGGTGGCGACAATTTGAGTGCTACTTTTTCTCCAGAATTATCTGATTTGACTTTATATGTAATTGACGTATCAGCCGGCGATAAAATACCAAGAAAGGGTGGTCCTGGAATTACTAAATCAGATTTATTAATAATAAACAAAACTGACCTCGCACCTTATGTAGGCGCATCCCTGGATGTTATGGATCGGGATGCTAAGCGAATGAGAAATGCTGAACCATTTGTCTTTTCTAATTTAAAAATCGGAGAAGGGCTTCCAGAAATTATAAATTTTATTATCAATGAGGGGATGTTGTTAAAAGAATGACTGTTGATGCTTTTGTTTCATTAAAACCCTTTTCAAATTTATATCTAGCCTGTTCTAGGTAATCTCAAGTGGAATGTTGTACCAGCCGCGTCATTTGACGCAATAGTAATTTGACCATGGTGCTGATTGACCACGATAAACTTGGTGAATGAAAGACGGTTCTCGGGAAGATACTTATTTGTAGGAAGCTCATGATCTGTGTATGGCTCGAATATTAACCGTTGCTCCTCCAAACTCAGAGAAGCTCCATTATGGTTGATTTGGATGATGATGCTTTCTTGGTCGGAAAAAACCCGGATATTAATCTGTGGTGTATGGTCATCTTCATCTATCTCCCCAAGCTGCTGACAGGAATGTCGAAACAAACTTAGGAAGACTTGTTGTAGCTCCGTCACATGACATCGTATCTGAAGGGTATTATCGTCATAGTCACAAGTTACATCGATATCTCGGAATCTTAAACCGGAGTTTACTGAGAGCAGACTCACGGCTAGGTCAAGACTGTGGTCGATTATTTTATTCATTTGTTCAATCGACGTTTCATTCCCTTTTGCATTAGAGAAAGAGAGTAAATTTTCTACAACATTTTTGGATTGCTGACCACGAATGAGCGCATTTTCTATGAGTTCGTTGAGCCAAATTGGATCCAGCAATTCCTCGGATAAAGCTTGTCGGACTGAGTGTAAATCCTTTAAAGTAGCGTTAAGAGGTAAATTAATATCCTGTGCCATCACGGCGGCCATTTCCCCCACAGATGACATTTTATCTCTCTGGAGAATTAAATTGTTTGCATTCACTTGTTTAGTCACGTCATCAATAAGGATGACTGCGCCGGTTTCTTGTTGCTCTTGAAGCGGATAGATTGTGACATTAAAGTACTTATGGTCTTTTCGATATGATTTGAAAGAAAGGATTTTTTTTTCCGTACGCGCCTGAGTAACTTGGTCTTTTGATAGTGTAATTTGAGGATATCGTTCCCAAAGGTTCTTTCCCTTTATTTCACTTCTTTTAAATCCGCTTACTTTTTCAGCCTCAAGGTTCCATTGTGTGACTATATTTTTGCCATCTAGCCCCACTAGCATGAATGGCATGGAGTGTAAAATACTTCCAATGTATGCCTCTGAACTTGCAAGTCGTGCAGTTGTAGTAAGGTGTTCTTTAATTTCTTCCGCAAGTGCTAAATTGCTATTTTGGAGTAACTGATTTGAATGGTTTAAGTTTGAAGTGCGTTCTTCAACTCGTTCTTCGAGTTGTCTACGGATTGCTTCTAACTCTTTGTTATAGCGCTTTACTTGCCTTTGGCTTAAAAATAATCGCAAAGCGGTCAGAGATAAAGCGATAATTAAAATGCTGCTCGAAAAATTTGCAACATACTGCCAGTTCGTGCTGCCATCCTCATTTCGAAAGGCCCAAAATATATCTGCCGATGCGATCTGTGATAACGTTAATCCCAGAATTATTATTGCCCCTTTCAAGACGCTAATAATTTCTATTTGTCTCTTTTTGCGAACTGCATTGCACTTGTTCATCGTGATTTTCTCGTGCGAATTCCGATTTTTTAGGCACAAACCCTACCCATTGTATCTATTGCCAACCAAGTTTGGCGAGTTTTTTGTTATTTAGAATATAAGTATTTGAGGAGGATGAATACTTTTTATAGAAGTCTATGATGAGCAACTTATGCTTATGGTCGACCCCCATTTGGGAGGTCTTAACGCATACTTCGACATTGCTGAGTTTTCATCATACGGATGTTGGAGCAAATGCAAGAGGTCGGTTACCAAGCTAAAGTCTCCACACTCGGCAAGTGTTATCGCCTCTTGCGCCATGTGATTACGTAGAATGTATTTAGGGTTCACATCCAACATTTTTTTACGACGCACCTCTTCGGACACTATTTCATGTTGCAGCAACTTGTTATAATCAGCGGACCATTTATAGAAATCGCCCAAACATAAAAACATATCTCTTATGGGGGTATTCTCACCTGCTAGCTTGTAGTTACTCAAAGATCGAAAAAAAATACAATAATCAACTTTATTAGTTGCAAGAGGCTCCAATAAGCGCTCTATGATTTTTAACTTTTTAGAGGGAGCGTGCTCGAGACCAAATTTATCTGCCATTAGTCGAGTGTAAACTTTTTCGTATTCGGGCTGATATTCATTTAGAGTTTCTACTAATTCTGTATCCGGTATCAGTGTAGAAAAGGCAAGTGCAAGTGCATTGAGATTCCAAAGACCGATTTTTGGCTGATTTTGGAATGAATAACGCCCTTGATGATCAGATTGATTGCATATAAAACTCGGGGTATATTCGTCGAGAAAACCAAAGGGGCCATAATCAATGGTGTCCCCGAGTATACTCATGTTGTCCGTGTTCATTACGCCATGACAAAAACCAATCGCTTGCCATTTGGCAATAGTCCGAGCAGTGTTTAAAACGGCAAATCTAAATAGCTTTTTGTAGTTACTTTCACAATTATTCCAGTCCGAAAAATGCCGTTGAATTACGTATTGTGCTAAATTTTTTACAGCTGATTTTTCGCCTCTGTGATGAAAATGTTCAAATGACCCGAAACGAATATGACTTCTCGATAAGCGGCAAATTACCGCGGCATTTTCTGTATATTCCCTATAAACCGGTGTTTTACTGTTGAAAATACAGAGCGCCCGCGTTGTCGGAATACCCAACGCGTACATTGCTTCGGAGCATAAGTACTCGCGTACACTGGATCGTAAAACAGCACGGCCGTCTCCAAGCCGTGAGTAAGGTGTTGTCCCTGCCCCTTTGAGTTGGATATCCCATAGATCACCGTCAACCGAGAGCTCTCCGAGAGTTATGGCTCGCCCATCACCTAATTGCCCTGCCCAAACTCCAAATTGATGGCCAGAATATACAAGGGATATTGGTGTTAAGTTACTGGGGATATTTGAACCGGATAAAAGATTAAATGTTTCACGATTTTTGAGGAAATTTGCTTCCAGCCCGAGATCTCTGGCTAGTAGATCATTCACATTTCCCAATTCCGGCTTTTGAAGTGGTTCCGGTGAAACAGAGCTGAAGTACTCTTCATCGAATTCCTTGAAAGAGTTAAAGAAGTGTTGCTTAAGTCTCTTTGATATGACGTCCATATAAATCGCCTTAATTTGCTAAAGTTTTTGCGTCCTTTTGATTATAATGAGAACGTTATTTTATGCTTAAACTTTTTCTAGTGAGTAGCTTTATTAAATTATGAAATGAAAAGCATTTTTTCCTAGGTGTGATTTAACACCAGATGTACTATACGCAAAATTCAAATTAAGGGGTCCAAGCCAATTATGGAAGTGAATCTCATCTTAGATTTGATAGATGACTTGAAAGCGCGTACAGACGTGCTCAGGAGGTACCTTTGACTATGATCATCGAAAAGAGCGACTTGCCGAGGTTGAGTTAGAACTAAGTGAACCACGTGTATGGAAGAATACGTCAAAAGCTAAGGAGTTAGGTCGAGAGCGGGCTTCTCTTGAGGATATAGTTACAACAATTGAAGCACTTGACAGAGGCGTTGAGGACACGCGTCAGCTTTTGCAACTTGCTGTGGAGGAGCTTGACGTTGATATTGTTGATGAGGTGAGATCTGATATTAGCTCGTTAGACGCAAATTTAGCTGAGCTTGAATTCAAGCGTATGTTTTCTGGACAAATGGATGGTAATAATGCCTTTATTGAAATACAAGCAGGATCAGGAGGCACTGAAGCGCAAGATTGGGCAGAGATGTTATTAAGGATGTATCTCCGGTGGACTGATGATAAAGGATTTAAGAGTGATTTGATCGAGTACTCCGCAGGTGAGGTCGCCGGAGTGAAAAGCGCCACTGTTCAAGTAAGTGGCAACTACGCGTACGGCTGGTTACGGACAGAGATTGGAGTTCATCGACTTGTTCGAAAGTCACCGTTTGATTCCGGTAATCGAAGACATACGTCATTTGCCGCAGTTTTTGTGTCCCCTGAGATTGATGACCATATAGCAATAGATATTAATCACTCTGATGTTCGGACAGATACATACCGAGCCTCTGGAGCGGGTGGCCAGCATGTCAATAAAACTGATTCGGCAGTGCGATTGACTCACCAACCGAGCGGGATTGTGGTTCAATCTCAAAGTCAGCGTTCTCAGCATCAAAATAGAGAAAAATGTTGGCAGATGCTTCGTGCGAGACTATATGAATTTGAGGTTCAAAAACGAAAACAGGTTGCCCAAGCCACTGAGGATGCTAAGTCTGAAATTGGATGGGGAAGTCAAATACGATCATATGTTTTAGACGACGCCAGAATAAAGGATTTAAGAACAAATATTGAAACACGTAATACGCAAGCGGTCCTGGATGGTAAACTCGATGTATTCATTAAAGCATCGCTCAAGGCAGGACTTTGATCAATCTGCTGGGGCTAGTAGGTAAGTTTTTATGAGAAAATATTTCTAATGACCGAGCAACGAGATGAAAATAAATTGATAGCGGAGCGCAGAGCAAAGTTAAATAAACTTCGGTCTGGATCAAATACGCCGTTCCCAAATGATTTTAAACCTAAAGCACTTGCTGACCAACTTGAGAAAACCTATTCATTGGCAACTAAACAAGATTTGGAGACGCTTAGACATCAAACCTCTGTTGCTGGGCGCGTTATGCGAAATAGGGGTTCGTTTATTGTCATACAAGATCGCTCTGGAGCCATACAGCTCTACGTAACAAAACATTCTCGAGTTTTTGTGAAGAACCTCGATTTGGGTGATATTATTGGAGTTGAGGGTATTTTGTGCCGGTCAGGTAGAGGAGAACTTTATGTCGAGATAGAAACATTTACCCTGCTCACTAAATCTTTGAGACCTTTGCCTGACAAGTTTTATGGACTAGCCGATCGTGAAATGCGTTATCGTCAGCGATATCTTGATTTAATTGTCAACTCAGATGTTCGTTCTTCATTCCGTGCACGTTCCAAGATAATTACTTATATACGTGATTTTTTAAATAGCGAAAATTTTCTGGAGGTAGAGACGCCTATGTTGCAGCCGATCCCTGGTGGTGCGGCTGCAAGACCCTTTGTGACCCACCATAACGCAATGGCGATTGATATGTACCTCCGCATAGCGCCAGAATTGTATCTAAAGCGTTTAGTAGTTGGGGGATTTGAACGAGTTTATGAGATCAATCGTAGCTTCCGAAATGAAGGGTTATCAACTCGGCATAATCCCGAGTTTACCATGCTTGAATTTTATCAGGCCTATGCAGATTACAATGACCTGATGAAGTTTACTGAGCGGTTACTTGGTGGTATCGCAAGGGAAATTCTCGGCAGCGATCGAGTGATCAATACAAAGCGAGATGAATACGGCAATAAATTGGGTGAAGTGGAATATGACTTCTCTAAGCCGTTTAGGCGCATATCGGTCATGGACTCAATTTTATTGTTTAATCCAACGATTGTCTCTGATGAATTATTAAATCTGGAGCAAGCACAGCGTGTCGCTGTAGATCTTGGAATTTCTGTTGATGCAAATTGGGGTGTTGGTAAATTGCAGATTGAAATTTTTGAGAAAACTGTCGAGCATCGTTTAGAACAACCCACTTTTGTAACGAATTATCCAATTGAAGTATCTCCCCTTGCGCGGCGGAGTGATGCCAATCCGAGTGTCTCTGATAGATTTGAATTATTCATAGGCGGACGAGAGGTGGCGAATGGTTTCTCAGAACTTAATGATCCTGAAGACCAAGCAAATAGATTTAGTGCACAGTTAAACCAAAAAAATTCTGGCGATGAAGAGGCGATGTATTTTGATGAGGATTATATTAAAGCTCTGGAATATGGGATGCCCCCAACCGCTGGGGAAGGCATTGGTATTGACCGTCTTGTGATGCTGTTCACTGATTCTTCATCTATTAGAGATGTTCTGCTGTTTCCGCATATGAGACTGGAGTAGTTTACCTAGTTTAATCCGTCTCAGGTCACTGAATTGCCTTCAAGGCTTTATTCCGACATCAGCTTCAGTGAGAAAATAGCGGAGCTCTTGCCCGATAGAGCGTATGGGTTATGAAGATAGATGCTGTTAAAAGAGCCACTGCAATGGATTGGTGTGCTGCAGCGAGCGATATCGGGACGTGCAGTAGTAATGTGGAGATCCCCAGAGTTACTTGTAGTGTAATTAAAACAAAAATGCATTTTGCGCTGGTCTTGAACGCGTCACTCATGTCAGAGCGTAAAGCTACGATAACAAATAGAATAATTGACAGTGTTGTTAGATACGCGAGTATTCGGTGGTTGAATTGTATGGTCGCTATGTCTTCAAAAATCGACAACCATTTCGGCTGCATTGAATAAATTTCGGCTGGTATGAAAGAATCACCCATCAAAGGGAATGTAGGGTAAGCATGACCGGCGCGCGTGCCAGCCATTAATCCTCCGGACACAATCATTAAGAAAATAAGCACCAATATCAGGCAAGAGGGTAATAGCAGTTGAGTAGATTGTCGCTCTGGTCGGTTTCCTAAGTCGAGTGTAACCCAAATAATAGAGCTATAGATTATTATCGCGTTTGAAAGGTGGGCAGTGAGTCGGTATTGACTAACTCTAGGATCGTCCGTCAGACCACTTTGCACCATATACCAGCCCAAAACACCTTGTGCAGCCCCTAACATTAGTATTGCAAATAATTTGGGGGATAAACCTTTCGGGATTCGCCTGGTGATACACAAGAACATAAAGGGGAGCAAAAACATGATACCTATGAAACGTCCGAGCATTCGGTGAAGATACTCATACATAAATATTTTTTTAAATTCGTGTAGACTCATTCCATTGTTTATCAATTTGTACTCAGGAAATTGTTGGTACTTGGCGAAAAGGATTTCCCAGTCATTTGTGTTCAGCGGAGGAATAACACCCGTGATTGGCCTCCACTCAACCATTGATAATCCAGAACCTGTAAGTCTTGTGACACCGCCCAATAAAATCATGCCATATATTGTAAGTGCACACGCAGAAAGCCAAAAGATGATTTGCTTATTATAGTAAGCTTGAAGCTCAATGGATGGATTCGCTGACGATATTTCGAAGTTAATCCGAGCTGACATTTCTGGAGAACCTAAGCTATATGCCATTATGATAAATACTTACAGTGTTACGCGGGTGGTTATCGAACAGACCAACCCCAGCAAATTTAAAAATATTTTGATGGAAACTACAGTACGAATAAAGTTATGTTAAAGGAAATGACAAACCATGGATGTTTGATAAGATTTTGGCATTAAAGCTTGAAACAGATTTATTATCTGATAATGAGACATTATGCCCTTTCGGTTGTAATAAATTGATGACTATTGGTGTTGTCTTCGTGAACTAACTCTTATTATTACATGTTAAAAAATTCTGGAGTTTCTTATGACAATCAAAAAAAAAAGAAAGTTTTTGGAATTACCAGAGGGTGACTGGGTTACGATATTAGAAGAATGCATAAAAAAATCAGAGCTTTTAGATCTGGAATCATTTTTAAAAGCCCAATATGAAAACTGCGTAACAATATATCCGCCGCGAAATCGGGTCTTTGCAGCGCTTGAGCATACTCAATTTTATGATGTCCGTGTCGTAATTTTGGGCCAAGATCCCTATCACGGCCCCCATCAAGCAAATGGTCTCTGCTTTTCAGTGATGCCCGGCGTGGCCGTGCCCCCGTCACTGGCAAATATTTATCGAGAGTTAAGGGATGACGTTGGTTGTTTGCTCCCCTCGCATGGGTGCCTTCATAGCTGGGCAAAACAAGGTGTATTGTTAATTAATTCCGTTTTAACAGTAGAAAAATCAGCGCCTGGTTCTCATAGAGGAAAAGGTTGGGAAGTTTTTACAGATGCCATAATTACTTTGCTCAATGATAAACACAAGGATTTAGTATTTTTCTTGTGGGGAAGTTACGCCAGAAAAAAGGCAGTCTTGATAGATCGTCAACGCCATATGGTCCTAGAGGCCGCTCATCCATCACCACTTTCGGCGTATCGAGGTTTTTATGGATGCAAACATTTTTCTCGATGCAATACTTACTTGAAAAACATTGGTAAAACACCCATCGACTGGCAGTTACCTTCACTACGTAGCATTGAATAATCGAACTTGACTCTCCACGAGTTAAAAAAGAAATAATCATTCCCCTGTTCTAGTGGATTCCGTTCATAGGCTAGAACACAAAAATTTCAAGTTGTCGCAAAGAGATAGCTGATCGGTTAAATGTTGTTACGCTAAACTTTTTTCAATTCTTGGAATTATGGACACATCAATGTTCTATCGGGATTTCAGATGCATGGATTAGCGTGTCGTCAGCTATTTGAAGGTTGTTAAATTCCTCACATGTTATGGGGATAACAGCCAACATCTCGACTTCCTTTCTGGTAACCCATGCCGCTGCTGTAACATGCCCGAGTAATTTTTTGCTGGAAGAAAATATTTTGCTACCCGGTTCGGGTAAGCTTTGAAGTGAGCAACGCAACGCGCGTATGCGTCTTTTCACTGAGCCTCTGTAATGCGTTCTTGCTATGACTTCTTGTCCCGTGTAGCAACCTTTTTTAAAGCTTATAAAACCTTGGCTATCTAAATTTAGCATCTGAGGAATAAAACGCTCTGTAGTTGCTTTAGTCACTTCAGAATAACCGGTCCTCAGTGTTAGTAAGTCAGCGAAATTTTTGTCCACAAAAGTCAAATCTTTAAGTGACTTAAGTACAGCAAAGTTAAGACTTTGAGCACAAGTAAATGAATATTGACCCTTTTCAATACAGCTTAGCCATCCTATGTTATTCTCACACCTACCTCCTTTTTTGGTGGGAACTAAGTCGAAAAGAGCATGTAGGACAGACTGGATTTTAGGACCAGCAATGAAAAAACTACAGAACTTTTCGCTGACGTCCTGTACTTCTAGTTTAAAGAACTTCGAATATTTTTGAAGGCTTTTAATGGCAATCTCAATCATGGATAGGTTAATTTCCAAGATAATGTCGCCGTTTAATGAACTATGCGCACTAAAAGTAAAGATTACTGTCCCCGAAGGAGAACAATGCGCTCCTTTGACGACTGAGTTATGATTAACTTGACTTACATCGCAAGTTACTTGGCCTTGGAGAAATTTAATTACCTCTGGACCAGAGAGAGCAATGTATCCTCTGTGAGTAGAGCAAATAATTGTCTCCTTGAGAGTCAAGTTGAAATTCGCGGGGAGCTTTTTCAAAGGCAGCATTAACTCATGGTAACCATCATCTAGATGAGATATCTGCGTAGTATATAGATTAGAGATTGTCATTTTTATCTCGGACGTCTTGTTTCATCATTTTAGGTAGGATTATAACCCCGTTTTAGAGAGGATGGCGATGTATGCATAAAAATAGACTCAGCTGGGCCGCAAGACGAGGGATGTTGGAGCTTGATTTGTTGTTGCAGCCGTTTGTGGAGAACGAGTATGAGAAGTTAAATCAAGAGGACAAAATGCGTTTTGAGGTATTACTTGAAAAAGATGATCAAACTCTACTACAGTGGTTTTTGAACCTAGATGAGCCCGGTGATCAGAACATTAAACGAATCGTAGATTTAATACGATTCACTTTCTAGAGCTGATTAGCTTATTCACCTTTTCCTGTGGTGCACATAGAGATGATTCGTTTAGTCCGCCTCTTTGTTTGGTGCCAAAATTGTGTCTACGGCGCTCTTCTCCCTGTCAGGATGATCCAAGTTGTAATGAAGGCCTCTACTCTCACGCCTTTTTAAGGCAGACTTAACAATCAGTTCACAGGTCACGACAATGTTACGTAATTCTAAAAACTGAGAATTAACATGACTTTTTTTAAAACGCGCATCAATCTTGCGTTTAAGCCTTTGAATCTTTAATTCTGCTTTCTTCAATTCGGCATCTGTGCGCACTATACCAACACACTTCCACATAAGCATCCTTAAAAGTCGCATGTTTTCATCAACGAAAGCGGTTTGATCAATTACTTTTGTTTTCTCAAACTTTTTTCTTGGAATTTTATTTGGATGGCAAGGGGATGCTATTTTTTGATTGATAAAGCTTGCAGCCGCTCGCGCATATACAACGCATTCAAGTAGTGAGTTGCTAGCCATCCGGTTAGCGCCATGGAGACCGGTGAATGCATTTTCGCCAATTGCAAAAAGATTTCTAAGATCTGTTTGAGCATTCATATCTACTACTATACCCCCACAAGTGTAGTGAGCAGCTGGAACAATGGGTATTGGTGTTTTAGTGATATCTATACCAAGGGCCAGACAATTTTCAAAGACCGTGGGAAAGCGTTCCATGATAAATTTCGAGGATTGCATACTAATATCTAGGTATAGGCAGGCACAATTCAGTTTTTTCATCTCTTGATCTATCGCTCGGGCAACTACATCGCGCGGAGCTAGTTCTGCCTTCTCGTGGTACAGATGCATAAAACGACTTCCGTCAGGCAGCAGTAGTTTCGCACCCTCACCTCGTAAAGCTTCCGTTATCAGAAAGGAGTTAGCTTTTGGATGGTAGAGACAAGTAGGATGAAATTGGTTAAATTCTAAATTGCCAACTCGACAACCGCTTCGCCAGGCTATGGCAATACCATCTCCGCTTGCTCCATCGGGATTGCTGGTGTGTAAATAGCATTTGCTTGCACCTCCAGCAGCTAAAACTACGTTGTGAGCCAAAAATGTAACTACTTTATTCTCTTTTATATTAAGCAAATGAGCGCCGATGCAAGTTACATCTTCAACTACTTCATTAGCGCTCGTGATGAGATCCATAGCGCAATGATTTTGGAAAACGTCTATATTCGATGCTGAAATTACTCGGTGTACTAAAGCATCCGTGACAGAACGCCCAGTTGCATCGGCACTGTGAAGAATTCGTCTATGACTATGTCCGCCCTCTTGCGTAAGATGAAATTGCTTTTGGTCGTCCTGTAAGGTGAAATTTACTCCCTGATTGATTAGCCAATGAATGGCGTCGGGCCCATTTTTGATCACAAATTCAACAGCACTTTTGTGGCACAAACCTGCTCCAGCAACTTGGGTATCATTCATGTGAAGGGCTGTGCTGTCGTTTTCATCAAATACGGCGGCAATTCCGCCTTGAGCCAGCCATGAGGCTCCCGCTTTCAGTGTTGATTTACTCACTAAAGCTACACGTTTTTTTCTGTCGATATGCAAAGCGAGGGTTAGTCCAGCGGTGCCGCTCCCTATCACTAGCACATCATAGTATAAGTTTTTCATGGTACTAACATTCTTAAATACTCTTCACACGATTATAGCCTACCGGCTTTGTAGCCGTGGGAGTTTTCCCTGGCGAAGGAATCAAGTCTCCGGTATCGTTAGGGGTAATTGTTATTTAGTTGATACTTAATGATAGATCGCACTACCTCAAATGTAACAGACTGTAAGCTTTTGTCGAGGGCTAAAAGGGGAGACAAGAGAGCATTTGAATTATTGGTGATTAAATATCAGCAAAAAGTTCAGAATTCTTTGGCACGTTTCGTAAAAGATCGAGATGAATTAAATGACTTAACCCAAGAAGTTTTTATTAAAGCATATAAAGCCTTGTCAGCATTTCGAGGGGACAGTCAGTTCTATACTTGGGTACATAGAATTGCATTAAATACGGCTAAAAATCATTTAGTTGCAAGAAGTCGACGACCACCCACATCTGATATTCAAGTATCTGATGCAGAAAGTTATAACAGTTATTATCAACTACACGATATTGATACGCCAGATAACATTCTATTGTGTGAGCAGATGGAACAAATATTAAAAGAAACTATAAGTCAATTGCCGGAAGATCTTAGATCTGTAATCTCCCTTCGAGAGAATCAAGACTTGAGCTATGAGGAAATCGCTAAAATAATGGGATGCCCCACAGGAACTGTACGATCGCGATTATTTCGGGCCAGAGAAATTCTTGACGAGAAAATAACGGCGGTATTGGATGGCAGATAAAAAATGATTTGAACGTTTTTTTAAAATTGGTGTCAGAGTAAGTGTTGAATAATTTTGGAGGCTAAGGGGCTTGGGTGAAAACAAGATTCATTTAGATGAGAAGTGCCGGAGAGATCTTTGCGCATTGATGGACGGTGAAGCGAGTGACTTTGAAGTTCAAGGTATTTTGACTGCAATGGATGGCAAAAGCGCGAGAGAAGTCAGAGAGCTTTGGCGTCGCTATAATCTTGCGTCCAATAGCATCCGGAATGAAACATCCGGAATAGGGTTCGATGTAAGTGGTGATGTTGTAGCCGCGATAAAAAACCAACCAATCCGCCATTTGACCAGGCCAAAGAAAATTTCAGAAGCGATCCTTCAGTTCGGTGTGGCGGCTTCGGTAGCGATGTTTACGATATTTAGCATTCAGCATTACAACAATAGTGATTTGATTGATCAAACTCCTCATAATGTAAAAGTTGAGTCAAACGGAGTGGACGCTAGTATGGGTCCGGCGGCACAGTTCCCTACCGGATTCAAACCGAATATTAATGTTCAGACCGTCAGCATTGGCTCGATCAGAAAGCCAGAGCCAAAGGTATCACTGGATACCAGCTTATTTCAGGATGACAGAATTCGAGATCACATTGATCGAAAGGTCTCTGAGTATTATCGTCAGTCCACACACATTGATCGTGATCGCAAAAACCGTATGTAAAGTTCAACAATACGAAAATTACACCTGATAAAACAGAGTGGTACAGCCCGCAAAATGAGATTTTCGTAAGCCCCTCAGGTAAATGGTGTGACGGACCTGTATAATGTTAACCGCTTTATTGCGATCTTGTTGGCACTGGTATCCTTACCGTCGTCCTGTTCTGGTACATGGCGTGATGAAGATGTCAAATTTCAAATCACCGCTGTTCATCACCTCGTAGGATCTCTTTGGCTTATTCTAAATGGATATTTGGGAGAACCAGGGATTGCAAGAGCAGAGAATCGCAGCTCTGTAGATAATGAACTTATGGACGTTGAGTACTGAAAGGGGATGCATCGAACTGTTAATGGTCATATTCGAAGAGACCATCGTGCTGATGATTAATAATTTAAAGTGAAGATTAAAGATCACCCTTTAAAATTCTAATTGAGCACTCAAAAACAGCGAATTATGATCCTTAGGCTAATCAGAAAGAGGTACCGTTAAACCGGCTAACATAAGAAATTCGTACAGAAGAAATTAGTTACAAATAATATACACACTTCAATGCCTCGCGAGGCATTGTCCTTGACGCGAGCGATTATGACCGGGGAGATTATAATATCAGGACATTGTATTCTATTTTAAAAGACTCAAGTGTGTTTGTTTTGGCTAATGGGTTGTCGCGTACGCTGCACTCATCGGTAAACTTGATTAAATGAGTTGGCAATCGAACATGATTTTGTTGACGAATTTGATATTAACCGATGTTACATTTGGAGAATTGGAATGATGAGCTGCTAGTGGTCAACCACTTGTTTGGAGACAAGTTAACATATGACTCGGTACTAATCAGGGTATCAAAATCCGAAGTTTTTGCCAATGTTTGAAACCGATCTGTATAATTTTAGTACTTCTACCGGGAACCTGCTAGACCAAAGAAACAATTTAGAGCTACGTTTTGCAAGACACTTACTTAATGAACAAGTATCAAAATTTGCGAAAAATTTTTGGCACTAGAGAGACACAAGGCTTTACTACCGATGGATTTCGATTACAAAAAGAGGTAGTACCAAGCTCTGCTCATTAAATTCACGCTTATTAAGAGGGTTTTAGATGTTCGTGAAAATGCACCTTATTTTATTATTGACCAGTATTACCCTATCAAAGGCTGTTGCCTCGTTACCAGATTTTACTGAACTCGTTGAGAGGGTAGCTCCAGCAGTTGTAAAAATTAACGTATCCTTCAGTGGAGAGAGTTCATTACAATCGCAGCCGTACGGTAGAAATTTACCTGATATTTTTCGTGAATTGTTAGAGCAACAGCGAAACTTTAGAGAAAGGCCTGACAGGGTTTCCATGGGGTCGGGTTTCGTCATCTCTTCGGATGGTTATATCATTACAAATCATCATGTGGTGGAGCGTGCGACTAAAATCCAAGTGTCGTTTGCAGACAGGCGTGAGTTTGAAGCTAAAATGGTTGGTACAGATCGGCGGTCTGATTTGGCACTTTTAAAGATCAATGGAAATGATCTGCCAACTTTAGAGTTTGCTACGGAGAACGACTTGAGAGTGGGGGCTTGGGTTTTAGCAATAGGATCGCCGTTTGGACTGGACTATTCAGTTACTGCGGGTATTGTAAGCGCCATGGGACGCAGTATCCCGACGGAAAGGAATGAAAATTATGTGCCATTTATACAGACTGATGTGGCTATTAATCCGGGTAATTCTGGAGGGCCTCTTTTTGATTTGTCAGGAAAAGTAGTTGGTATTAATTCACAAATTTATTCCCGATCAGGCGGTTCTATCGGGCTTTCTTTTGCGATTCCGGCTAAATTGGCGCTTGATGTGGTCCAACAATTGAAATCTACTGGCCGTGTGGATAGAGGTTGGTTAGGGGTGGCTATTCAAGATGTGGATCAAAAACTAGCACGATCTTTAAATTTAAAAGAGGCCAAGGGAGCTCTTGTTAGTGCGGTGGAGATTGATAGTCCCGCTGACTTGGGTCAAATAATGCCTGGTGACGTTATAGTAAGTTTTAACCGAGAGGCAGTTATAGAATCCAGTGATTTGCCGCCCCTCGTTGGTCAGGTGGCGCCTGGTGGTCGTGTTCCGGTTGAAATAGTGCGGGACGGAAAGATCAAAAAGTTGAATGTGATAGTAGCAGCTTTAGATGGCGATCAACCGATTACTGAGCAGAGTTCAAAAGTCAACGAAAATGGCGATCGGCTTGGTTTAATAGTAGAAGATGTAACCAAATTATCAATGCCCGACGATGGTTTAAATGGAGTGGTTATTCAATATATCGCGCCAAGATCTGCGGCAGAAATGGCGGGATTACAGCAAGGAGATATTATCGTTCAGCTAGGAAAAATAAGAATCTTGAGTTCTAAAGAATACGACAAAACAGTCCGGCAGATGCCGAAGAATCGACCAGTTGCTATCCGTTTTCTCCGGCGCGGTAATGCAGTATTTAGGACAATAGAGATTGACTGATAATTTGCTGCGCGCAAGGATATTATTGATGTTGAAACATTACCTTGGTAACGAGGCTACAAATAAGATAAACTGCTTTTCCGGTCAAGTGGATGACTAGCACACGTGTCAGAACTAACCTCTATCCGAAATTTTTCTATAATTGCGCACATTGATCACGGGAAATCAACACTGGCTGATAGATTCATTCAGCTTTGTGGTGGATTGAGTGAGCGGGAAATGGACACCCAAGTTCTTGATTCTATGGATATAGAGAGAGAACGGGGTATAACCATCAAAGCTCAGAGTGTGTCGCTCTCATACAAGGGTGTGGACGGCAGGCGCTATAAACTTAATTTTATTGATACACCCGGACATGTAGATTTTTCCTATGAGGTATCAAGATCACTTGCTGCATGTGAGGGTGCATTGCTCATCGTTGACGCAGCGCAGGGCGTTGAAGCTCAGTCCGTAGCTAACTGCTATACAGCTATCAATCAAGGCTTGGAAGTTCTTCCTGTACTTAACAAGATGGATTTACCTCAAGCCGAGCCGGAACGAGTTGTCTCAGAAATTGAGGATATAATTGGCATTGACGCCAGTGAGGCAATTCACTGCAGTGCAAAAAGTGGATTGGGTGTTATTGATGTGTTGGAGCAGATAGTCCTCAAGATTCCTGCTCCCCGAGGTTCAGCAAAAAATCCATTACAGGCCTTGATAATTGATTCTTGGTTCGATAATTATCTTGGAGTTGTCTCTTTAATTCGTGTAATGGAGGGTACGCTTTGTGTAAAAGATAGAATTATCGCAAAATCCATTGGACGGACACATGTTGTAGACAGCCTAGGGGTGTTTACACCAAAGCGCCAAGAGAAGAATGTGCTCAAAGCTGGAGAGGTAGGCTTCATGGTTGCGGGCATAAAAGATATTAAAGGGGCTCCCGTCGGGGATACTTTAACTCACTATCATACCGCTGATGTTTTATCGCTACCAGGTTTCCAAACAATAAAGCCGCAGGTGTACGCGGGAATGTTCCCTGTAAACTCAGATGATTTTGAAGTTTTCCGTGATGCGCTCTCAAAATTGGCGATTAATGATGCCTCTTTATTTTATGAGCCAGAAAGTTCCGATGCGTTAGGATTCGGATTTCGTTGTGGCTTTTTGGGTATGTTACACATGGAAATCATTCAGGAGAGATTAGAGCGCGAGTATCGACTTGATTTGATCACTTCTGCTCCGTCGGTAGTTTATGAGGTAGTGTCTAGTAGAGACGGCCAGTTCAGTATCTCGAATCCCTCTGATCTACCCGATCCAACGCAGTTGGTTGAATTGCGCGAACCAATCTGTGTTGCAAATATCCTCGTGCCAAAGGAATTTGTCGGTAACGTTATTTCTCTCTGCATAGAAAAACGTGGTGTGCAAATTGATCTCCAATATGTTGGTGGACAAGTTGCGATTAATTATGAATTGCCCTTAAGCGAGGTTGTCATGGATTTTTTCGATCGATTGAAATCAGTAAGTCGTGGTTTTGCCTCTTTGGAATATAATTTCTTGCGATTCGATCCAGCGCCTTTGGTAAGACTTGATGTTTTAATCAACGGTGATCGGGTTGATGCGCTGGCAGCAATTGTCCACCGAACAGAGTCGTCTCGGAAGGGCCGTGTGCTAACCGAGAAAATGAAGGAACTGATTCCTAGACAGATGTTTGACGTGGCAATTCAAGCGGCCATCGGTGGACATATTATCGCTAGAACTACAGTAAAAGCACTACGGAAAAATGTCACTGCGAAATGCTATGGGGGAGATGTTTCTAGAAAGAAAAAGCTCCTAGAAAAACAGAAGGCGGGGAAGAGACGTATGAAGCAAGTTGGGAGCGTGGACATTCCTCAGGACGCTTTTCTCGCTGTTTTGAGAACTTAAGTATGGGTTTAACTTTGAGATGAAGAGTTGTGAATCTTAACTTCGAATTGATACTTACTTTGCTGTTCATACTGTCAGCACTCTTCTGGCTTGCTAATTACTTCTTAATGAAAAAACAAGATGGTGTTATTGAGTTTATTGCATCAATGGCGCCAGTGCTTGGTGTAGTTTTATTACTGCGATCATTTATTGTCGAACCTTTTCAAATACCATCTAAATCAATGGTTCCAAACTTGCTTGTTGGTGATTTTATTCTGGTAAATAAATTTGCTTATGGTTTCAGACTACCGGTTTTGCGATACAAATTATATGATTTCGGCGAGCCGGAACGTGGAGATGTCATGGTGTTTTTCCCTCCTCATGATGATAGGTACTTCATCAAAAGATTGATTGGGTTGCCTGGGGATGAGGTGCGTATTATTGAAGGAGTTGTTTACATCAACGGACGCCAAATCTCACAAAAAATTTCGGGAGATATAGCGACTACTAACCACGTCATAATGAATGAGCGGCTCGCGGAGTCGGAGCACAAGATTCAAAAACGCCTAGTTCCATCCCGTTTAAGCTTGAATCATACGGCAATAGTGCCTGAGGGCCACTACTTCATGATGGGTGACAATCGCGATAATTCCAGTGATAGTCGAGTTTGGGGACCAGTACCTGAGGATCGGTTGGTAGGGAAAGCTTTCGCGCGATGGATGTATTGGGACGAATTTCTCAGTTTTCCCAGCTTTAGGAGGGCAGGTTGGCTGAATTAACGCGCCCATTGGCGACATAAATTAAAAAAAGCTTGGATTATAAATAATCAGCGAAGGCTAGTGTTATGACCCGTGCATTTGAGCATGCAGAAATGGTGCAAAAACGATTGCTGCAAGAAAGACTTAATTATGTTTTTTCTGATCAAAAGCTTTTGTTATTGGCTCTTACTCATCGTAGCTATGGTTCACAAAATAACGAACGACTTGAGTTCCTGGGTGATGCAGTTCTTGGCTCGATAATTGCGAATTATTTATATCGACATTGCCCTCAGTTAAGAGAGGGTGAAATGAGTCGGATGCGCGCGCAGATAGTTCGTGCCGAATCTTTAGCCGGGGTGGCTAGAAGATTGGATTTGGGCAGGTGCCTACTACTAGGCCCTGGAGAGATGAAAGCGGGCGGGGTGAAGCGTGATTCAATTTTGGGTGATACTGTTGAGGCAATCATTGGTGCTGTTTACATTGATTCTGGTTTAGATTCTTCTAGCGACTGCGTTTTACGTTGGTTTGAAAAAGAATTGGTCAAAGTGTCATATGAATGCCCATCCAAAGATTCAAAAACTAAATTACAAGAATGGTTGCAAAAGAGGGGACAGCCCTTACCTTGTTATCGACTAATGGATGTGGTAGGAGAGGCTCACCGGAGATTATTTACTGTTGAATGTGTTCTTTCATCAATTGACATCGGAGCTAAAGCCTCAGCAAGTAGCGTAAAGAAAGCAGAACAAATTGTCGCGGAAAAGCTACTGACTAAAATAGGAGAAACGTAGTGGCCTCAACAACAAATCAGTGCGGTTATGTCGCAATAGTTGGGCGTCCCAATGTAGGTAAGTCAACGCTGCTGAACAATATCTTGGGAAGAAAGTTGAGTATTACTTCCAGGAAGCCCCAGACTACTAGGCATACGCTTTTGGGTATTTTCACTGAGGGAGCAATGCAGTTAATTTTTGTCGATACCCCCGGCATTCATGCGAATCGAGATCGTGCAATTAATCGTGTAATGAATAAGACTGCAATCAGCGTTTTACAAGATGTAGATTTGGTGCTCTTCGTGGTAGATCGTCTTATGTGGGGGATTGAGGACGAATATGTAGCGAAACATCTGCAGAGTAGTCGTGTGCCGATGTTGATAGTAGTTAACAAGATCGATATGTTAAGTGAAAAAGAGCTCCTATTACCTCAGTTAAAATTTTTGTCTCACAAATGCAAGCCTAAAGAGTTAATACCTGTATCTGCGCTCCGAAAAATTAACCTTTCTAGGTTGATGTCTTCGATCAAGCCATTCATTCCGACAAATATACACTTGTTTCATCAAGATCAAATAACCGATCGGAATGAACGATTTTTGTGCAGCGAAATCATTCGGGAAAAGATTACCAGAAAACTCGGAGCTGAATTACCTTACGAAGTAACAGTAGAAATAGAGGCATTTAGCACGGAAGCAAGAGTCACTCATATTGACGCACTAATATTAGTGGAGCGGGAGGGCCAAAAAAAAATCATTATTGGTGACGGAGGCAAGTGCTTAAAGGAAATAGGCAAAAGTGCACGTCGTGATATTGAAGACTTGATTAATTCTAAAGTCATGCTGAGGACTTGGGTAAAAGTTCGCAGTGGTTGGTCAGATGATGAGCGGGCTCTGAGAAGCCTTGGGTACTTGGATAGTTTTTAAGTGAAAGGATTCCAAGAACAACTTGGTTTTGTTTTGCACACGCAGCCATTCAGTGAAAACAGTCTTCTTGTAGATCTATTTACATATGGATATGGAAGGGTGAAGTGCATTGCTAAGGGCTTTAGGGGTGGGCGTAAAAATGGGCGCACCAAGTCGCTTTTTCCGCATTCTGAATATAATTTATGTTGGTATGGTAAAAATGATTTAAAAGTACTCACCAGTGCAGAGTTGGTACGGCCACCAGTATTTTTAGATAGAGAGCCTCTCTATCATGGGCTGTACTTGAACGAATTAATTTATCGTCTGGTTGATTGTCAAGAGTATATGAATGGTTTCTATTTAGCTTATAGAGATTTTATAAGCTCTTTAATATTGACTGGTGCTGACGAAACACGGTTGCGAGAAATTGAGATGCAATTACTGCGAGAACTCGGGTTTGGCCTTTTACTAAATGTTGATGCCCATAGTGGGGAAAATGTGAATCCGGAAAACTTTTATAAATTCGACCCAGAATCAGGTTTTTACAAGGCATTGAATGATGACCTTTCCGATAACCTATTTTTAGGTAAGTATTTGCTTGAATTGCATGCCGGATGCTGGCAGCGGCGAGAGGTTTTACTGATTGCAAGAATAATTTTAAGAAAGACGATAAATTTCCGTCTCAATGGAAAACCCTTACATAGTCGAAGACTTTATGAGTCTTTCTTGGCGTCTTAGCTTCATAACCCTTATTTCTTTTGTATTTGTGTTTGGACAAAAAAATGGTTGTATCAATAGGAACAGACATTGTTGAAATTGAAAGAGTTAAAAAGGTACTCTTGAGGTTTGGTGGCCGTTTCGTCCAACGAATATTGACCCAAGGCGAAATAAGTGAATGGCACCGGAGAGGTTGCACCGAAGGCTTTTTGGCGCGCCGCTTTGCGGCTAAAGAGGCAATCTCAAAAGCTCTAAAGACCGGCATTTCTGGGAGCATTAATTTCCAGGATATAAGCATCAAAAATGATCAAAAAGGCGCGCCGTTTGTTGTTTTGTCAGATAAGGCTGGTAGTTTGTTAGAGAGTTTTGGAGCTACTCGCGTTTTGCTGAGTATCAGTGATGAACGAAGTTATGCCATTGCTTATGCCATGATAGTATCGTAGCGTGGTGTTTAATGTTTTGAAAAAATTAGATGACAATGAAAAAATATGTTTTCAATGATTTGTTTTATTTAATTGATCGTCTTCGAGACCCCGAACTTGGATGTGAATGGGACATCAGTCAGGATTTAGAGACCATCGTTAAATTCGTGCTTGAAGAAGTTTATGAGGTTGTAGATGCCGTAGAGACAGGTGATTATTTGCATTTGAAAGAGGAATTAGGAGATTTACTATTTCAAGTAATTTTCATGTGTAAGTTAGCTGACGAAAAAAAACTTTTTAATTTTGACGAAGTAGCTGCGGAACTTGTAGCTAAACTAGTTAGGCGACATCCTCATGTTTTTCCCGACGGTACACTTTTCTCTAAGAGAATTATTGGTGATGACAACTGCTTACAACAGATTTCAGCCAAATGGGAAGAAATTAAATTAGCTGAGCGTGTCAAAAAAGGACAGGATCAACTTTTGTCTAATATTCCTCTTGCGATACCGGCGCTGGCGAGAGCAGAAAAAATTCAAAAAAGGACATCTAAAGCTGGATTTGACTGGGACAATGTTGACAAAGTTTTCTCGAAGGTGAAAGAAGAACTCGGAGAATTAGAAGATTCTATGCAAGAGGGTAATCAGGCTTCGATAGAGGAAGAATTTGGAGATTTGTTGTTCAGTTGTGTCAATTTAGCACGACATTTAAGCATAAATTCTGAGCAGGCGCTCCGAAAAGCAAACGCTAAATTTGTTAAAAGGGTTTGTAAGGTAGAGGCCTTATGCGACACACAGGGGTTGACGACCTTGCCCAGTATTGATCTTGAGGCGCTTTGGCAAAGGGCAAAGTTAGATGAAAATAATTCCAATAAGGATTGTTAAGTTGTTACTTCTTGTTTGCAATATCCAATCAGTGTAAGGTGCTTTCGAAACAAAGTTTATTTTTAAAGTGCTCGCAAAAAAAAGTGCTAATGACTTTGTTCGTGCTGATGTTTTCTAGAAAAAAGGGTATTAAGCATTGTGAGAATTATTCTGTTAGGTCCACCGGGGGCGGGGAAAGGTACGCAAGCAAAGTACATCGTAGATTATTTTGGTATTCCACAAATATCGACGGGCGACATGCTAAGGACTGCTGTAAAGGCAGGCACAGATTTAGGGCTTCGAGTACAGGATATAATGACTTCGGGAGGATTAGTATCAGATCAAATAATTATTGAGTTAGTCAAAGAAAGAATAGCTCTCCCAGATTGTGTTAATGGGTTTCTTTTTGATGGATTTCCCCGAACCATCCCCCAAGCTAGGGCGATGTTGGAAGCAGGTGTGGATATTCAATATGTGATAGAAATTTCCGTAAATGATGACGAAGTAGTGGCTAGGCTTGGCGGAAGGAGGGTGCATGAGAGGTCGGGACGCATCTATCATGTAATTCATAACCCGCCGGAAATAGAAGGACTTGATGATAAGACCGGCGAGCGTTTGATTCAACGTGAGGACGATCGAGAGGATACGGTTCGTAATCGGCTCAAAGTTTATCGTCAGCAAACTAAGCCTTTAGTCGCGTTTTATAAAGGTGTTGCAAGCGAGGGTTCTGGTATAGTGCCCTGCTTTGCATCTGTAGATGGCTCCGGCAACTTAGATTTTATTCAGCGTAAGATAAGAGAAGTACTTTTGCGATGATCTTTGAATACTGGCCACGATAAACATGTTGTTTGATAGGAACTAGTCTGCCCTAGAAATTTCAATGATGTTGAAATACTATTGGCTTACCCCCCGCTTTCTCTATGTGTTTTAGTAGTGGAGTTTTAAAATGATGCTAGCAGTAGAAACAGCAACCGCTGCTTGCTCGGTCGCCGTGTCCGATGGTAATAAAACATTTTTTCGTTATTCTAAAGAACCGCGCTCTCAAAGTAAGAAAATCATCAATATGATAGAGGATGTTCTAGAGGATGCTGCAGTTTCGTTTTCAATGATTAATCGTCTTGCTGTGACAATCGGTCCCGGATCGTTTACAGGGCTTAGGGTCGGCTTTTCTGTTATCCAAGGATTAGCTTTTGCTAGAGACCTCCCAGTTGTTCCGCTGTGCACATTGGAGGTTCTCGCCGCTACATATCGAAGGACTCATATCGAGAAAACCGGAAATGGATTAGTAATCTCGTTGTTGAACGCCCGCATGGGTCAATGCGCTCTTGGCGGTTTTAGGTGGGATGGAAATTTTTGGTCAAATGAAATTGCAGTTTGTTTAATGGAAACAGATAGGGCAGAGCAATTGATACGCGAGCGAGAACCCGAAATGGTAGTAGGAGATGTGGGTGTCTTATTTGAAAAGGAAAATATGAATCGCGATAAGTATGCTCACTCAATTTTAGAGCTTTGTCCTCATGCCATTGATGTCATAATTCTTGCAAATGAGTCCAGTAAAAACGCAGATAAAATAGGAAACATCGAACTCACCTATTTAAGGGAAAGCAACACATGGTCCAAATTTAAAAGATAACTAGGTTTTAAACTAATGGATATTTTTCAAGCTATTTTTTTGGCGCTAGTTCAAGGAATTACAGAGTTTTTACCCGTATCTAGCTCGGGACACTTGATATTAGCAAGCAATCTTATAGGATGGGCAGATCAAGGTCTGGCGTTTGACGTTGCTGTTCATTTGGGCTCCTTGGTTGCAGTGATTATTTTCTTTCGAAAAGATTTAACCCGCCTAACAATTTCTTGGTTAGCTAGTATTTTTAAGAGGCACGTGGATGGAGATGCGATATTGGCTTGGCAATTGGTGGTTGTCACGATACCAACGAGTGTGGTTGCTTGGGTTTTTAGTGATTTTATTGAAATGCACTTCCGCTCATTGAGTGTAGTTGCTTCTGCAACTATTTTTTTTGGATTGTTACTTGGATTGGCAGATATATCGAGAGAGACAGATGCACCATCGGAGAGTCTGAGTTGGCGAGATTCGTTTCTTTTGGGTTGTGCGCAAATTTGTGCGCTGGTGCCTGGTGCCTCAAGATCTGGAGTAACGATGGCTGCGGCACTGGCATTAGGTTACTCTAGAAATGTGTCAGCGCGCTTTTCCTTCCTAATGGCTGTGCCGATAATCTTTCTGAGCGGTGTTTACAAAACAACGCAATCAATGTGGGAAGAGACACTGTTGATACCTCTTCTCATTGGGGTTATTGTTTCAGCGATCAGTGCCTATTTTTGTATAGGAATTTTTTTACGTTTTATTCAACGCATCGGAATGATACCTTTTGTAATTTATCGATTGATACTTGGTAGCATATTACTTTTTGTCGGCCTGAATTAGCTAGATCGGGGTTTTTCAAAAATAAACCTGAGGGTATAACCGATTGGCATACGATATGAGAATGAGAGAGTTGAATCAAAGGTTGTACGGTTTTTTGGATAACTCTCCGACTCCTTTTCATGCGGTCTTGCAGATGTCCCAAATTCTGGAAAAAGCAGGGTTCACTCAAATTTTTGAAACGGAAGACTGGTGTTTACAGAAAGGTGGAAAATATTTTGTCACTCGTAACCAGTCCGCGTTAATTGGTTTTATAGTAGGAGAGAGTGACCCCGCCAAGTATGGGGCACGGGTGGTGGGAGCCCACACGGACAGCCCTGCTTTGATGGTTAAACCTCAGTCGGAAATCAGGGAAAATGGTTTCTTACAATTGGGTGTGGAGGTGTATGGGGGCGCACTTCTAAATCCTTGGTTTGACCGCGATTTATCTATTGCGGGCCGAGTGGTTTGCCAGTCAGTTGAGGGTGAACTGTCATCTCATCTCATAGATTTAAAGAGACCAGTGGCTTTCATTCCTAGTCTTGCGATACATCTTGATAAAAATGCAAACGAGAATCGAACTATTAATCCGCAAACAGATCTTTCGCCCGTTGTCTTGCAATTAGGTAAACATCAAGAATTAAGAGAGGTTCTCCAGAAAGAATGTCTTAATGAGGGATTAATAGTAATTGATTACGAGTTATATCTCTATGATTCTTTGGGTGCGACAGAGGTGGGATTACAGAATGAATTTTTTTCTTCAGGTAGGCTGGATAACTTATTAAGTTGTTTTTCAGGAGTTGAGGCTCTGTCCCGTGCGGATTCAGAGCATTTCTGTGCACTCGTTTGTAATGATCATGAGGAGGTTGGGAGTGTTTCTGCTTGTGCAGCGAGCGGTTCATTTTTAGAATCGGTCTTTGAAAGAATTTTTGTCAGCAAGCCTTTGAGTCGTGTTTTTACAAGGTCTATGTTTATTTCATGTGATAATGCTCATGCTGTTCACCCAAACTATAAAAAACAACATGATTTCTGGCATCAGCCGGTCTTAAATGGAGGCTTAGTCATAAAGGTTAATGCCAAACACAGGTACGCTACAACCAGCCTAACGTCAAGTATTTTTAAAAAGATATGCTTGAATGCTGATGTGCCAGTCCAAACTTTTGTTTCTAGGAATGATTTAAGTTGTGGTAGTACTATTGGGCCTACAACCTCGGCTCGTTTAGGGATACCCACGATTGATGTGGGCATCCCGCAGCTGGCTATGCACTCGTGCAGAGAAACGGCTGGTGTAAAAGATCCAGTTTATTTGAGTAAGGCACTGGAGAAGTTTTTTAATTTTCCGCACTCAGTTTCAGTGTAGGTTTGCATTAAAATATGGTCAATTTTTCTGGTAAAAAACGCGTTCTCACGGGTATCACCACCTCTGGGACACCACATTTAGGAAACTATGTGGGAGCCATCAGACCGGCTATTCTTGCTAGCAGATCTGAGTCTAATGATGCTTATTTTTTTTTGGCGGATTATCATGCATTAATTAAAACGCAAAATCCTCACTTGGTGCATCAGTCTACGTTAGAAGTAGCGGCAACATGGCTGGCACTTGGTCTTGATCCGGAAAAAGTGACTTTTTACAGACAATCAGATATTCCAGAGATCCAAGAATTAACTTGGTTTTTGTCCTGCATGACGGCGAAGGGCTTGATGAATAGAGCTCATGCTTATAAGCATGCAGTGCAGGGAAATCTTGATAATGGCGACGACGAGGATTTTGGAATTAACATGGGATTATTTGGGTATCCAATACTTATGGCGGCAGATATATTGATGTTTAATGCACATGAGGTACCGGTTGGACAGGACCAGGTGCAGCATGTTGAGATGGCAAGAGACATCGCTCAGCGGTTCAACCATAAATTTGGAGAATATTTCGTGTTGCCCAAGGCGGGGGTGGATAAAGATGTATCGCTGTTAAGAGGCTTGGACGGCCGTAAAATGAGTAAAACTTACAATAATACCATCCCACTATTTCTCTCAGAGAAACAACTAAAAAAATTTATCAATAAAATAAAGACTAACCTTTTGGAACCTGGGGAAAGGAAAGATCCAGATTCTTCTGCGGTTTTTCAGATTTGGAGGGCATTTGCAAGTCGGCAACAAACACTTGAAATGCGAGAAAAATTTGATCGTGGCATTGGGTGGGGCGAAGCGAAGAAACAATTATGTCATTTAATTAATACCGAACTTCAATTACCTAGGGAGCGTTATTATAAATTTTTGGAAAATCCTGAAAGAGTGGAATCTATTTTAATTGAAGGAGCAGACAAAGCTCGCGCAGAATCGAAAAGAATGATTGAAAAACTGCGCGATGCGGTTGGCATTAGACCGCTGTCCTAAGTTTAAAATTAAATGTCCAAATGATCAGTTTGCACCTGAAAATACTGTATACTCTCATTGGGCTTTAATGCAAAGGATGTGGAGGTTTGGATGTCTAGTCGAATTGTTCTTTTGAACAATTTTGTTATGTTTCTCTTTCTCGCTGGGTGTGGATTTGGGGGAGACAATGTATCGCTAACGGAAAAACAAAAAACTATGATCGCAGAGCGCATAGCGCCGGTAGGATCGATTGTAAAAGTTGAGGATTTGATTCAGGAAAAAAGTGATGTTTCTTCCGAAATGATGCCAGACAAAGTAGCATTGTCGCAGGGAAATGAGCACGTAGTCGAGATGTTAAATTCCGGTGATGGGGGAAATATGATCTTTGATCCGCCAGTAATTAAAGTATCCAAGGGTGACACCATTCACTTCAGAGCAGTAGACATGTCGCATAATTCCGCAACAATTAATTCGATGATACCGTCAGGCGCTGAGTCTTGGACCGGATTGATAAACCAAGACATAAGTGTGGTTTTAGATATTGAGGGCGTTTATGTATATCAATGTGATCCTCATGCGATGATGGCAATGGTTGGGGTGATTCAAGTTGGGGCGGCTACCAATATAAGTGAGGTAAAGATCGCGGCTGAGGAATATAAGTCTAATTTCATGCTTAACACTGATAGGTTAACCGGGTATTTGGCTCAGCTCTAACCAACATACCGTATTTTCGAAGCTTCACCTTGCCGTCTTACAATTCTGAATATTATAGTTTTTGTGTACCTAGGCGCTTCTTATTTGCTGTGGTCCAGCCGCTAAAATAGAGTTTGAGACTTCGAATTTCTGCATGTTTTCTGTAAATAGTTTCGCTAGTTTTCCAGCTTGCACATCATACTCCTTTGAGTCTTTCCAAGTTGTCCTGGGATTAAGATACTTATTGTCGACACCGGGGATGTTCGCAGGAACGTAAAGATTCAGGATCTCTAGATATTCGGTATCTGCGTTACCCAAGCCTCCATTGACTATGGCAGACACAATTGATCTAGTGACAGGTATAGGAAAGCGATTTCCTTTTCCATTAGGTCCTCCAGAACCACCAAACCAGCCGGTATTGACTAAAAATACCTCAGATCCAAATTTTTCAATACGCTTTAACAATAGATTGGCATAAATTTCTGCTTTTCTTGGCATGAACGGGGCACCAAAGCAAGGTGAAAAGGTAGGGGATATACCTTTGTCAGTCTCTATTTCAGTCGAGCTCACTCTTGCAGTGTAGCCCAATAAAAAATGATATGCTGCTGCCTCTTGGCTGAGCAATGAGACAGGAGGTAACACTCCATTTACATCGCAAGTCAGGAAAATGATATATTTTGGTTCACGAGAAGAATTTTCGATTTTTCGATTGGGCACGTGTTCAAGTGGGTAGCTACATCTGCCATTTTCCGTGATTGAGGTATTATCGAATTCTGCGATACGCTGATTGGAGGCATTTACGAATACATTTTCAAGTATGGCACCAAATCGGATAGCATTCCAAATAATGGGTTCATTTTTTTTGCTCAAGTTTATTGTTTTAGCATAACACCCACCTTCAAGGTTAAACACACTGTCTATAGTCCAACCATGTTCGTCATCTCCGATGAGAGCACGTCGTGGGTCTGCAGAGAGTGTAGTTTTTCCTGTACCGGAAAGGCCAAAAAATAAGGAAGTATTTCCGTCATCTCCGACATTTGCAGCGCAGTGCATTGGCATCACGCCTAGAGCGGGCAAGAGAAAATTTTGTACGGAGAACATCGCTTTTTTAATTTCACCAGCGTAGCTTAGTCCGGCGATTAGGACGCGTCTCATAGAAAAGTTGATTGCCACCACACCCTCAGATCTCGTTCCATCCGTGGCTGAATCACAGACAAAGTTGCAAGCATGCAGCATTTCCCAAGAAGGTTTGTTTTTTGGATTATATTGGTTAGTCCTTACGAACATATTTCGGGCAAATAAATTATGCCAAGCAGTTTGCGTTGTTATTTTTAAAGGCAGATAGTGGTCTTCATGCTGCGCCACATGGAGGTGAGATATAAATTGCTCTTGTTGATTTAAATAAAGCCCAACTTTTTCCCAGAGAAGGTTAAATTTACTCTCTTTCATCCTCTGGTTTGTTGTTCCCCAAACGATTGATTCGGCAGTCGAGGGCTCATCCACAAAAAATCTGTCTAGTGGAGAACGTCCACTTCGATTTCCTGTAAACACGCATAAAGCCCCGTTGTCAAGCAGATGTCCCTCTCCACGAATTAAAGATAGTTCAATTAATTCAGCTACGCCTAAGTCGTAATGAGATATTGCTTTGGCCATTTTAAATTTATAGCTTAAGTATTTTTAACTTTGAGGTAGAGCCTTATTCAACCATCAAGCAATTCGGTTTCAGTCTATTTATTTCTGATAGTAGCGTAGAAATACAAGTCTGCCTATTCTTTTTGAATGAAAATTTGCATTCTAATTATATATCACTCAAGTTATTTTCCCGTCGTTGATTATACTTATTTTTGAACTCCGATTTATGAAACTCGTAGTTTTTATCGCAAAACTCACAGTTTGCCGAGATTGAATCCCCTTCCTCAAAGAAAGATCGTGGTTCTTTTGAATAAAGTTCATGCAATGCTTTTAGAAATCTTTCCCGTGAGCAGCTACACCAAAAATTTGGATTTTCCACAGACAAAATGCGGATATCATCATTGGAAAACAGAGAGGTAAGCTGATCGTAATGGGCCAGATTAATTTGTTCCTCCGCGCGAAGTGTTTCGAGCAGAATAGATTTTTCTCTCCAATCTTGGGAGCAGTCGTCACTCGAAGTCTGTTCTGGCATTTTTTGTAGCAGTATACCGGCTGCAGTTTGCATATTGCCAGCGAGCTTAATTTTAGTTTTTAGCTGCTCCGATTGTTCGAAATAATATTCTAAACAACCACTTAGCGTATTTTCGCAAATTGGGACGATTCCTTGGTATCTGTCCCCAGATTCGGGCTCCATAGTGAGTCTTAGAGTACCTTTTTTAAACATTTGGTAAAAATCGATTTGGTCCGAAAGCATTGAGAAATCGCCACGTACAATTCCTCTAATATTATTTTTCGAAGTGCATTCAGCCATAATGCTTGACAGGCCCTTTGATCTTTGAGCATGAAGGATCAAACGACCATTGTATTTGAGATTTGCGTTGAGCAAACAAACAGCTGCGATAAATTCCCCGAGCAGTTTGCTGACGTTTTGGGAGTAGCTATTGATCGAGATAACATCTCTATGGTACGAGCATAATGTCACCGCTTGCCCTTTGATGTTAGTGTTATCGAAAATAAATTTAGTCAGTGTATTATCTTTGAACATTTCTTCATGTGAGTCTTTAGTTTGTCTCACTCAAGTTGTCGTAGTTGGTGTATTTGCCGACGTTGTTTTTTATTTGGCCGAGTGGCAATTGGATTCGAAAGTAATGAAATTTTCTTCTTCTCAATTAGTAGCTGCCTCTTTAGATAGCTTGTGTCAGTTTCCAAATATAGCTTCTGAGCCTCGGGAGCTCCCTTTCTTTTTGAGCTTACTGCGAGTACAACAACAACTTTCTCACCCACAGCTTGTTTGATACTTATAAGTTGATTGATTTCAACTTTTCGACCTGGCTTTATTTTTTCTTCATCAATCTTTATGTGGCCAGCGTTTATGGCGGCTTTGGCCATCGACCGTGTTCTGTAAAATCTTGCGGCCCAGAGCCACTTGTCGATTCTCACTATCATAAAAAATTTTTAGTTTGTTCTCATCAAGTCGTCAAAGTGTTGCAATGCAATAAAATCGGAGTATTGATTTTTTCTGGCCTTGCTGTCTGGTTTTTCAATGCCAGTCAAAAAAGCAATTCCATATGTCTTGGCTGATTGAAGAACATCTTCGGAATCATCAATGAAAAGAGTCCTCTCGGGATCAAAATTTATATTTTGCCTCAAGTGTTCCCAGAATTTTAGGCTTTCTTTTGGGAAGCCGTAATCATGTGAGGATATTATCAAGTCAAGATTATGTATAAGATCCGTTTTTGAACATTTTAGTCTTAGATCACCTTTGTCAGCGTTAGTTAATAAAATCCTTGATTTGTTCATGTTCGTCAGGGTCTTGAGAAATATCATGCCACCGGGACGCTCCCTAATAAGGTGGCTAATTTCTCTTTTTAGTTCAAGAATATCTACACAGAGTTTATTAGACCAAAATTCCGACGAGTACCAATTCAAAGTTCCTACATGCTTTAAAAGGAGTGAGCGAATTTTGTCCTGAACCTCTCCTAAAGGTTGATCGAAAAGTTCTGAATATCGAACAGGTAAATGACGTAACCAGAATTCGTTATCAAAATTCAGGTCAAGAAGCGTGCCATCCATATCGATAAAAACGGTATCAATAAGCTTCCAATCAACAACCATAGTTATCCATCTAGAAAAGTACACTTATTGTGCTTTAGTATACTATAAAGTTTTCTGACTGAGTAATTGATGTTTTATTCATGACGATATGGTTCTATTGAGGAGGAATGGCATGGATTGGAAATTAATGAATTCAGTCCTGGAAATAGTAGCAGCGGCAGGCGCATCTATTTTAGAAATCTATCAATCTAAAAATTATGATTTGTATAAGAAGGGTGACGGTTCCCCATTGACGTGTGCTGATCTTTCAGCGCATCAAATCATATCAGATGGCTTACAAAAGTTAGAATCAACTACTCCAATACTATCCGAAGAGTCCAAGGAAATTAGTTCGAAAAATCGGGCTTTTTGGGAGCGATACTGGCTTGTGGATCCCTTGGATGGCACATCCGAGTTCTTAGATGGGAATGGAGAGTTCAGTGTCAACGTGGCGTTGATTCAATCTAATAGACCCATAATGGGTGTCGTTCATCTTCCGGTTCAGGGAATTACCTATTTTGGAGGTTCTCATGCCGGCGCCTATAAGCGCGATTCGTTAGGTCAGAGGGAAATAAATTGTCGCTCTGTGGCGTCCGTTTCGGGGGGAGGACATGCAATGGTGGTCATGATGAGTCGCAGGCATGGAGATACAAAAGCTAATGAGTTAGTGGAGAAAATTAAACGCTTCATTGGACCTTGTGAGGTTAAAAATGTCGGTAGTTCTATAAAAATATGTATGATTGCGGAGGGAAAAGCTGACCTTTATCCGCGGCTTTCCACGACTTGTGAATGGGATACCGCGGCCGCACAGGCAGTACTCGAAGCAGCCGGGGGTGCAATATTGGACCAAAAGATGCAGCTTCTTTGCTATAACACAAAGACCGATCTAAAGAATCCTTTTTTTTATGCTATTGGTGATACCACCTATGATTGGCGAAGAATACTATTTTAAGGTGCGATGTTGTCAAATCTTTAGAACAAGTCCTCAGGGATTGGATTTTGTTGATCTAATGGTAATTCCCCTGTCCCTTTCAATAATTCTGGAACCTCATCACTTTTGAAGTACTCGAAAATGCCTTCCTGATGTGCACCAATTCTTTTTCCTGTCTCTTCATCGATTTTTACACGAACTAGTCCGCTCGGTTGCAATTTTGGTTTTTGCTTTGTATCTTTGAGAGCCTCCGCCATGAATTCAATCCATATTGGAAGTGCTGCTGAACCGCCATACTCGTTCTTACCTATTATCGAATTATCATCAAAGCCCAACCATGCTGTTGCAACAAGAGTTGGTGAATACCCCGAGAACCAAGCATCGCGAGGTCCATTTGTTGTGCCTGTCTTCCCGCCCAGATCCTCACGATCTAAAATTTTAGCCTTTATTCCAGTTCCACGTTGGATAACGTCTTTGAGAATTGAGTCAATTATAAATGCAGTCTGAGGATCGAGTACTTGTGGTGCTTGAGAATTGGTAAAATTGGTCGGCCGTTTGAGAGCAAGTTGTAGCATCTGCTTGTTTACTCTATCACTTTGTAATTTTTTTCGATCGCTAAGCTCGGAGAACAAGTTTTCGAGAGCAACATCGACATTAATTAATTCAGATAGTTGTGTATCGGGTGTTATATTTAGTCCTTCTAGACATTTTGGGCATGCTGACACCCGCTCGGTTGCAAAGATTATATTCCCATCTCTATCAATAACTTTTTCAATTATGTAGGGTTTAATACGATATCCGCCATTTGCAAAAACTGCGTAACCTGAGACAATCTCAAGTGGAGTAAGTGCGTGACTGCCGAGTGCCAGCGATAGATCCAGAGGCATATTTCCCGTTTCAAACCCAAAGCCTTGCAGCCCCTCTAGCGCACGATCAATGCCGAGCCTGCGGAGCAATCGGATTGATACAAGATTTCGTGATCGATATAACGCCTCCCGTAATCTAGTAGGACCAAAAAATTTTCCGCCGTCATTTTCAGGTCTCCAAGTTTCTTCCAATTTTTCATCATTAAAAACCACTGGGGCATCGTTAATTAAAGTTGCTGCGGTGAAACCGTTCTTTAGGGCACTTGCATAAATGAATGGCTTAAAGTTAGATCCAGGTTGTCGGGAAGCTTGTGTTACCCTATTAAAATTACTATGCTGATAATCGAAGCCCCCTACCATCGCTTTTATTGCACCATTATTGGGGGTCAGAGCAATCAATGCAGCTTGCGCTTTTGGCAGTTGTGTCAATTGCCAGTCCTGGTCCTTAGTTCTAATGAGACGTATTAGGTCGCCCTTTGCGAAGACTTCATTAGGCGATTTAATAGGATCAGATGTCTCATTCACTGTTTTGTATTTTCGCACATGCTGAAGGCTATCTTTCCAATTAATTGTGTGGAAACGACTTTCAGCATCAAGAACGATACAAAACTCCTTATTTATTTCAACGACAATCATAGGCTGTAATTCGGCAAATATAGGGGTACTTTTTAGGGTGGACAGCCAGTCGGTTGACGCAATAGCTTTTTTCTCCGGGCCCCTGTAGCCATGCCTCTTGTCATACGTTAATATTCCGGACTGGAGAGCCTGAACCGCATTTTCTTGCATTCCAGAATCGATCGTTGTAATTACACTGTATCCCCTCGTGTAAGCTTCTCGGCCAAATTTTTCGATCACTTTTTGACGAACGACCTCCGCCGAATACTCAGCCTCCACTTGCGATAAAGATCCATGATAAGAAGCCTCGTCCGGCTCGCTAATTGCGTTTTGGTACTCTACTTGATCGATATTTCCCAGCGCAAGCATCCTTCCCAATATCCAATCACGTCTCAGAAGAGCCCGTTGTGAATTGGCAAGGGGATTATATTTTGATGGAGCCTTGGGTAGGCCAGCTATCATTGCAGTTTCGGCTAAACTGAGTTGATTTAGGGATTTTCCATAATACACTTGAGCGGCGGCGCCCACACCGTAGGCACGATTTCCCATATAAATTTTGTTGGCATACAAGGATAGAATTTCTTTTTTTGAAAATTCCTTCTCAATTTTTAAGGCAAGGATTATTTCGTTAAATTTTCTGGTAAACTCTTGTTTTCTGGTTAGAAAAAAATTCCGAGCTACTTGCATGGTAATCGTGCTTCCTCCACTGCGGATTGACCCTGTTCTTGCCAGTTCAAGAGCCGCTCTTGCCAAGCCAGAGATAGCGATGCCACTGTGCTCGAAAAAACTTGAGTCCTCTGCTGCCAAGAATGCATTCACCATAGTATTCGGAATTTCTTGGAATGAAACTGGGCTCCGTTTTTTTTCGCCAAACTCTGCGATAATTTTCAAGTCATTTGAGTAAATGCGGAGTGGTATTTGCAGCTCGATTTCACTGAGTTCTTCGACAGAAGGTAATTTCGGACTGAGGTATAAGTATAAGCATGACGCAAGCACTAAGCCACTGCTAAAGAGAATAAGGCCAAAAAATAGGGCAGCTTTCAGAAATTTATTGTACTTTAACATAATGTAATTTATGGCTTTTTGAGATTTTTCCTCATTATAGATGTGCCAATAATAAAAGTAATTTTTTTACCTTCACTTATTTGTTAGTTTTAAATCATTAAACCCTTATAATAGAGGTTGAGAGTTCATTTAACACGTATAACCTTCAATTTACATTAAATCTTGATGGATTTTTCATAAATTGCATGGATGGCATGGTATGCGCGAATAGTCAAAGTGATTGGTCAAAAGATTACATTTTTGAGTAAGGTGTGGAAGGATCTAATATTTTTTTAGTCGGCGCGATGGGATCAGGAAAATCCTCAGTAGGGAGGGCATTAGCTGAAATTCTTTGCCGGAATTTTCTCGATGTTGATGCTGAAATCGAATTGCGGACAGGAGCTAACATCGAATGGATCTTTGATATGGATGGAGAGCAGGGGTTTCGTGACCGGGAATCAAAAACTTTTTCAATGCTTATTTCAGAGAATACGAATGCTGTAATTGCGACTGGAGGAGGCATCGTCTTGCGAGAAGAAAATAGGCGATTACTGCTCGATCATGGATTAGTGATTTATTTATGTGCAAGTTCACAACAATTATATCAACGCACTCGGAGGGATAGAAAACGACCATTGTTGCAAGTCGCGGATCGAAAAGGTGTGATCGAAAAATTATTGGAAGAAAGAGATCCGTTATATCGTCAAGTCGCCGATATTGTAGTCAATTCTGGACAGGGTAGGCTTTCTCATTCGGTAAAGAAACTTGCAGAAAAGGTATTAGCGATGTAGTTAATAAAACATGATTCTGCAAAGTTACGAACGCTAGTAGGCAATACAACCACTTGCTTAGGGAAAAGATTAAGAAATGGATACGTCGCTTTTAAGCCCTAAATCACAGTGTCATAGAGTACACGTGACTTTGGGAATTCGAAGTTACTCAATTATCATCGGGCCCAAGGCTATGGAGGAGGTAGTATTTGCAGACCATATTTCTGGCCGCCGTTTGATGGTTGTAACGAACGAAATAGTCGAGCGTTTATATTTCGAAAACATTGCTCAAAATTTAAAAGAATTTCAGGTTGACAAAGTTGTACTCCCTGATGGGGAAAAGATTAAGACTCTCGATGGTCTAAATGTTATTCTTTCTGCATTGCTTGAGGGCGGTCATGATCGAACTACCACTGTGGTTGCATTGGGTGGAGGTGTAATTGGCGACATTGCTGGTTTCGCGGCCGCCGTTTATCAGCGAGGGATCGATTTCCTCCAAATCCCGACGACTCTGCTAGCGCAAGTTGATTCTGCAGTTGGTGGAAAAACTGGAGTTAATCATGCTTTGGGTAAAAACATGATCGGCGCATTCCACCAGCCATCAATTGTTATAGCGGATACGATGACTTTGAAAACTTTACCCAAGAGAGAGTTTGCAGCTGGTTTATCTGAAGTTATTAAATATGGATTAATCGGTGATCGGTGTTTTTTTGATTGGATTGAGAAAAACTTAGATGGCCTGTTGGCTCATGATTCGAATTTATTGACCTATGCTATTCGTGTGTCCTGTCAAATAAAAGCATCAATCGTATCGAAAGATGAGACTGAACAGGGACAGCGCGCAATCCTTAATTTTGGGCATACTTTCGGCCATGCAATTGAAACTTTTCTTCAATATCGAGACTGGGTTCACGGTGAGGCGATTGCCGTTGGTATGTTAATGGCAATGAAGTTATCAGTCTTACAAGGTGGTATTTCGGAGACTGATTTTGATAGGCTAAAAGTTATGCTAAAACGATGTGGACTTCCAACATCGCCACCGATATTAATGACTGCTCAAGACTTCAATCTTATTATGATGCGCGACAAGAAAGTTATAGATGGTCAACTGCGTTTGGTTATTTTACAGACACTTGGTCTTGCAACAGTTTCTACTGAATATGGTGATTCTAATTTACAAAAAGTCTTATCGGTTCACTGTACCGCTCAGTGATGCTTAACGTATTCATTTCATTGTGTTTCTATTTGGGTCAGCTGATCTGTTTGGGGTAGGTTTAGTGAGTGAGCTTAAAAATGATTGCCTTATAAGGAGCCTTCTGAAAGAGCCGGCGTCGCGTACGCCCGTGTGGATGATGCGACAAGCCGGAAGACATTTGCCTGAGTATCGTAAATTACGACGTAAAGCTGGCGATTTTATGAGTCTCTGTCGTGATCCAAAACTTGCCTGTGAAATAGCAATGCAACCATTACGGCGGTATGAATTGGATGCAGCGATTTTATTTTCCGATATCCTAACAATCCCGGATGCAATGGGTTTAGGTTTGCATTTTGTGGAAGGGGAAGGACCAAAATTTCGCAAACCTCTCCGAACCGAGCGAGATATTAAATCGCTTTCAGTGATAAACTCGGAGGATGATCTTGCTTATGTCCTTGAAGCGGTATCATTGATTCGAAAGGAATTAGATGGTTCAGTGCCATTGATAGGATTCGCGGGTTCACCATGGACCTTAGCAGCTTACATGATCGAGGGGAAAAGTTCCAGAGACTTTGTGCTTGCCAAGACTTGGCTGTATAAGCAGCCAGAAATTTTGCATCAGTTACTACAAAAATTAACACTTTCGCTCATTGATTATTTGAATGCTCAAATCGTTAGTGGTGCGCAAGTGATCCAAATCTTCGATACTTGGGGCGGAATTTTGAGTGATGCAGCATATGAACAATTTTCGCTTGCTTACATAAGAGAAATTATAACTAACTTAATTTCACGTTATGACGATCGTGAGGTTCCTGTAGTTTTGTTTACAAAAAGTGGTGGAAATTGGCTAGAAGAAATAGCCGCCAGTGGCTGCAATGCGATTGGTTTAGATTGGACCATAAGTTTGCGAGAGGCACGACGGAGAGTTGGTGCGAGAGTGGCTCTTCAGGGAAATATGGATCCAACCGTGTTGCGAAGTAATCCAAAATGTATCGAGTCAGAGGTTCGAAGAATTCTTGATTCCTATGGTAGCGGCAGTGGCCATGTTTTTAATTTGGGTCATGGAATAACCCCTGATATCGACCCCTTTCACGTCTCAGTGTTCATTGAAGCTGTCCATCGATATTCTGGGAAATAGAGATTTATTCGGTACGTAAAGCTATACGCTCACCCATTCGGAGGGCAGTTCCCGAAGTAAGATTTTTTAGCCATTGAAATTTGGGCACAAACAATAGAATCACGGTAGATCCATACTTAAAACAACCGAGTTCTTCTCCTTTTTTAAATAGTAAATTTTTTTCTTCGAAGCTATTGTACTGAGGCAAACGGTTCTCCATATGAGCGGATTCCTTCCAAACTGTTTCTATGCCGCGAACCAATAATGCTCCAACAAATATTAAGCAAAAATCGCCAAAGTTAGTAGACCTAAAGTAGCATACTAATCGTTCATTTCGAGTAAATAAATTGGGTATGGTCAGGCAGGTTTCTGTGTTTACGGAGTATACATCACCGGAGAAATAGCAGGTTTTGATTAATTTACAATCACAGGGCGCATGAACTCTATGATAGTTACTGGGTGAGAGATAAATAGTGGCAAATTTCCCCATATGAAATGTTTGGGCTATGTCTTCGCACCCAACTAAACCCTCAACGGTATAGTTTTTGCCTTTAGCTTGAAGTATTTCGTTCTTGTGAATTTGACCAATTTGACTGATTGAGCCATCAACTGGTGAAGATATCGATAGGTTATTCTCATCACATTTGCGGGCATCTGCCGATAGTCGACGAGTAAAAAACTGATTAAAAGATGAGTAGAAGTTGATATCAGGATTTTCCACTTCACTCATGTCGATTTTGTAAAGTTTAATGAAACCTCGGATGAGAAAGTTCTTGAGCCATACACTTTGCGATTCAGCAACAATAGCGGTCAATTTTGAAAGAAGATGTTTTGGTAGTAATCTTTGGATATTGACTATGAGATATAATTTTATTTTCATTATGCAAGTTTGGCTCGTTTTGAGAGAGA
>CENJ01141764.1_pt1 | contig 49308 bp, 46 predicted proteins | sample 356161 | NCBI WGS metagenome assembly CENJ01 (sample SAMEA2619531, study PRJEB7988) | marine metagenome | biome: marine biome (ENVO:00000447); feature: surface water layer (ENVO:00002042); material: "saline water (ENVO:00002010), including plankton (ENVO:xxxxxxxx)" | depth 5 m
AAAGGTCGCGCGAATGTCCATGCTCGTCTTCTGGTCTGCTTCGGCGAGACTGACCAGTCGCAAGGACTGTCAACGCCCGATGCCCCTCTGGCGTCCACCGGGCAGTGTCCAGCTGATCCCGCGTTCGCGCGCCTCAATCACTAATGACCTGCCGCGCTGGCGTTCAAGGTCCGGACGCCATGGAACCATGGCAAAGGCCTTCTCATTTGCGATGATCGCCATGCGGCCCTGTGCAAGGTCAGCTGTCCGTTCAAAGACGCCCTCGAACCGCTCGCCCGTTTCCAGCGCTGCATACTTCCGACCAGACTGGTTCGTCTCGCCCGCTGCCGCTCGCCGCAGCTCTTCAAGCCGCATGCGACGGCGAACCTCTTCGCTGAGCCGGTCCTGCTCATCCACCAGCAAGCCCTCGCGGCGCAGAAACCCAAGCCGCAAAAGGCGCGCCTCATGCAGCCGCTTTTCGCCTTCACCGATCTCTGTAGGACTGACCTGATCGAGCCAGGTCTCCGCGCGCGCTTCGATCTGCGCCTTCATGGCCATCCAGGAGCGCACCCGAACACGAATGCCGCCGCCCCGCGCCGCCTCATATTCCGCAGCCTGCTCAAGGTAGCGCTCGCCGATTTGCCAGACGCCGTCCATGCCACGCGTCACAATCCCGGCGCGGCGAAGCGCTTCCAGCCTGCGCTTGTGCGCGAGCCGGTAGGCGCTCGATGCTGACGGATCAGCCTCGGCATGCAGCGCGTCGGAATAAAACCCGCCGTTGCGCTCAGCGATCTGCGTAATGACCCGGTCTGAACGCGAGGGAGACCCCTGCTTGCGGGAGACCTCCACAACCGCGCCCCTGGGCGGCACAGGATCATCTCCGGCCGGCACATACCAGGGCGTGCCCTCGAAGTCCTGAAGGAGCAGGAATCTTTTGTCGGTGAGTTCATCCTCTGGTCCGTTCTGGATGACGGTCCCGCGAAGAGGCGGCGCATCATCGAGGCGCTCATCGAAGAAGTGCACCTTTGTCAGATGCGGGCCATGTTCGACACCGGCCGCCAGCGCGCGGATGATGTCGCCGCGCCGCCCCATGGCCGTCAGGGCGCGCTGCCAGTTCGGCTTGAGCTGCCAGACATCAGTCCCGGAGGGTGCCGCCAGATGCAGCCCTTCCAGATGCGCCAGCCTCTGGCGCTGCAGGCTCCGCGTGAACCTCGCCTGAGCCCCGGAGGCCGGAGGCAGTTCAACCCGGTCATTCACCGCTAGTGATGCAAGCTCCCGGTCGAGCCCGGTGAACCGATCCATGGTCACTTCACGCTGCCGGGCTTTCGCGATCTCGACATCACGGCGCGGCCCCAGTTCCTGGGTGAGGCGTTCTTCGGCCCGCGCGCGGAGGCCCTTCATCAGATAGTCGCGCGCGATGACAAGGTCCTGTCCCATCGCGTCCTTGCCACGAATGACAATATGCGTGTGCGGATGGCCTGTATTGTGGTGATCGACGGCGACCCAGTCGAGCCGCGTGCCAAGGTCGCGTTCCATCTCGTTCATCAGCCGCCGCGTCGTCTCTTTCAGATCACCCATCTCGCCCGCATCTTCCGGCGAGACAATGATGCGAAACTGGTGACGGTCATCCTGGCTGCGATCTGCGAAGTCCCGCCCGTCCACGCGCTCGCCTTCGCGCCCATAAAGCTCGCCGCCCCTTCCCTCGCGGTCCACCCCGTCGCGCTGGATGTAGTCAAGGTGCCTTCCATAAGCCGCCACTCCGATACCGGTTCGGGCGCGCGCAATGTGCACTTTGACGACGACCCGCCGCATCCGGAAGCGCTCAATGTGTCCGGCGCGTGACAAGGCATGGATTCCCGCTGCGCTCCCGCGTCCGATCCGCGCCCCGGTAAAGCCGGGCCGCGTCGGCTTTCGATGAAGGCCCTTGGCCACCTTCAGAACCCGCGCGCGAAACCGCTTTGAAGACCCCGCACCGACATCGCGCAGCTTGCCGAGCCGGGGGGTGAAGTCCGTGTCATCGACCATGGCGCGTCTCCGCCCACAGGCGCCAAAAAACCTCAATGAATTCAACAAAACCCATGAAAACCGGGCGCCACACTTTCCGGCATGAGACGCCAAAAAAGAGATGTGCAGACAATGGCTTGTGCACCCCCTGGTGCATGAGCTTCAATCTTGCCCGTTCGGGTTCGCTGGCCCATCCCATGCCACCTTTCGCCGCAAATTGCCGCCATATGCCGGAATACGCCGCCATCTCTGATCACCGCCAAGCAAGGATCAGACGCGCCACGCCAACGAGATCATGGATTTCAACGGGTCCGAAATAGCGTCCATCGAGGGAGTCCGGGTGCGCATTCATCAGGAAGAGCTGGTCTTGCCCAAGCACCATACAGCCCTCCCAGGACGGCAAATCCCGCCCCGAAGAGTCTCGCAATCGCGCCTCTCCCCCGACTTTTCCATTGATCAGAAGCTGCGTGTCCCAACGGCAGATTTCATCGCCGGGCAGCCCTGCAATCTGCTTCAATAAAGGCCAATCCCGCCCGACAAATCCTTGGGTCTGAGCCCACTGCGCGTCATCGCTTCTGGCTGAGACGACGACCCATCGGCCAAGGGTGAATGGCTCGTCGCTCAGCCAGTACAGCCCTTGCGGCGCGCTGCCGGTCCGGTTCCAGATCAGCCGATCCTGAGGCGTAAAAACTGCGCCGAACAGGGCGAGCCCGATGCCCAGAAGGCCAACGCCGATCACACGTTTCCGCCGTCTCATGACCGCAGTGGCTCGCCGGTCGAGGCCCATCTCTGGCGGTTAGACCAGTCCACCAGATCAGCTCTCGTGTAGTAGACGCGCCAGCCATGCTTGCGGTAGATCGGCCCGCGTCCCTGATAGCGGTAATGGCTGAGGGTGATGGGCGACAGGTTCAGAAATTCTGCCGCCTCGATAGCGGTCAGAAGCTCGGGCAGCTCCTCACGCTGTGGCGGTTTCCGGTTATCTTTGGCCATGATGTCAGGCTCCTTCTCGTGGCTGTAAAGTCCACGAAAAGGATGCCGCCAGACGCCGCCATTTGTAGCCGCAAAAAGCGCATGCGCAATTTTTCACCTGCCTGTTTACCATTGTTTCTACACGCAAAAACCGCCCCGGAGCTGATCTCCGGAGCGGCTCGCTTGCGATGGATCTGCCCCCTAGTCCCGCGGGTTCCAGAGGATCACGTGGCGGCCTTTCTTGCCTTTCACAGGGGCGAGGTTCGCGTAGATCTTGCGCGGGCCGATCTGCGGGTCTGCGAGGGTGATCGAGACATATTCGCGCCCTGATGCCTTGGCTTTGCGAAGCCATCCGCCGCCGATTTCGGTCGAGGTTTCTCCGGCGAAGATGCGGTAGTCGGGCTGTCCGTCGGCGGCTTTCTCCGCGTTCTTCTCGATGCGGATGGCAGCGGTGAGGTTCATCATTGCAAGAGCGCCTTCGAAGCCGGTTTTGGTTTCGCTGACATATCCGAGTGCGTTGGCCATAGTGATAGTTCCTTTCGTTTCTGATCGTGTCCCGGAGACCCCTTGTCCCCGTCGACGCCGGACCGAAAGGACGGCGCAGGGCGGGCCTGAACCGCTCGCGGGCGAAACGCAGTGGAGCACCGGCCCGGAGAAGAATTTTGATCGGCGAGGAGCCGCAAAGCGGCGGGGAAAATTCTTCGCATGGGCCGGTTTCAAGGCCCGACAGGCGTCGTCCAGGTCACACGGCATGAGACGGGAACAAGGGGTTCGGAGCGCATCAGGTGGAAACGGAAGGAACTGCGCTACCTGCCAGTCGTCATTGTATCAGCGAACATCGACCGGCACGGAAACTGGCTCGGCCAATGCCATTCTCAGCTCCGTGAGAGCGCATCGATAAGTCCGCATTCGAGATCGCCATCGCTTTGGCAGGCCTTTGTCAGCTCCGCCAGACGCCGTTCCAGACGACGCAGATCGGCGATGCGGTTTCGCACATCCGATCGGTGACGTTCTGCAATCTCAAAAGCGTCCGCGCAGCATCCAGGTTCGGTCGCAAGGCCCATCAACGAACGCACATCATCGAGAGGAAAGCCAAGGTCGCGCGCCCGCCGGATGAAGCGCAGGCGCTGGATTGCACCACCGTCATAGAGCCGCCTACCGCCATCGCTGCGGGGAGGTTTCGGAACAAGACCGATCTTTTCATAGTAGCGGATCGTCTCGATATGGACGCCCGTTTCCTCGCTCAATCGCCCGATTCTGAACCCGGTCATGAAATTGCCTCTTGCTTCTGTAGCGGCTACAGATTGTAGGCCATAAAGATGACCGCTGAAACTGACAACGATGTGACTGTGACCAAGGCGTCCCGCGCCAATGGCTGGCTGGCGGGCGGCGGCGTCCTCGGCGGCTTTTTCGCCTTCCTTGGGGCCTCGTGCTGCGTGCTGCCAATCCTGCTTGTAAACCTTGGCGTCAGCAGCGCGCTTGTCGCCAATCTTGGCTTCTTCGCCCGCTACAAGAACGCCTTCATGATCGTTGCAATGCTCCTGCTTGCAGGTGCCATTGTTTTCGCCTTGCGCGGCGGTCGGCGTCCGAAGACGCGGTTCTGGATCAGTGTCTCGGTGGCTGTCCTGCTGCTCGTGGGCGCATGGATATTGCCGTCTTATGAAGGAGCGTTGCTGCGATGGCTGAACCTCAGATGAGCGATGGCTTTGAGCCCTCTTCGACGCTGACCTGTCCCCAATGCGGACATCGGTCCAAGGACCTTATGCCCACTGACGCCTGCCAGTATTTCTATGACTGTAAGGGATGCGGGGCGCTGCTGAAACCGCTTCCAGGAGACTGCTGCGTCTATTGTTCCTTCGGCGATGTGAAATGCCCGCCGATCCAGATGGGTGATTGCTGCGGCGGGTAATGGGCGTTCAGAGGTCGGGTTCGGAGCGCATCAGTTGGAAACGGATGAACCGAAGCTGGCCGCCATTTCGGAAAGCCAAGCGAGACCCAAAGACGAGCGATTTTTTTCGGCGCGGTTCAATCAATGAACCCTCTGCCTGTGCCTAGGCAGCATCAATCAGTGCGCGTAAAACCGCCCGGCGACTGTCACCGGGCGGCTCCGTCATCCGCCTGACGAGGAGACTGAACCGTCAGGCGGCGTGTGGCCGATCGAAGGCTTGCGTCGCGGCTCCATCAATGTCTTCGCCGCGCTCGAACAGCCCCGCGACCCGTGCCCATGCGTCTGCGGGCGGTGAACCTGCCCCCTCGACAAGGCGGGCGGGCGGCACCTGCATCCATGCGGGCCGCCAGTCGGGATTGGGCTCGCATCCATGACCCATGATCCGGTTGCCGATGATTGCTTTCTGGACCTTTGCAGTGTCGCTGGCGCAACTCTCCGCGAGTGACTTCGAGCCGATGTCAGCGACCATGGCATTGATCGCGCGCTTGTCGCGCAACAAGTCGAAGAAGGCTGCGTCTGGTTTCCAGTAGGCGGATAGGTCCGTCTCGCAGACATGCAGCACGGCCTCGACAACCGGCCCACCTGCTTCCAGCGTCTGCGCCATGGTGAAGGCCAGAACCTCCATGACTTTCTCGTCCGACATGGCGAGCAAGGCGGCGAAGATTTCGCAGAGCCGGTAGGCGTCGCCATTGCGCCGCGCCTCGGCCGACACGCCCCGCGCCTCAAACAGGGAAGCGATGCGGGCGCGCTTTTCCTCTATCTCGGCAGCGGCTTTTGATGCCTCAAGGCTCGCGCGCGTGTCCTCCTTGCGGCTTGTGCATTCATGGGCGCGGACTTGCCAGAGCGCGCTGCCGGTCATGGCGTGGGCCACCATCAGGCGCAGCGCGATGGCAGGCTGGCCCGCAAGGCTTGCCGTCGCTGCGCCATGACGATGCAGGAGAATGTATTCCGCCAGCGGGCCGGACATTTCGGGTTTGACGGGCGCGGCAGGCGCATCGTCCTTGCCTGTCTTTGCCGTCTCCTGTCGCCGCGCCTCGGCCTGTGAAATGAAGCCCTCATGGAAGGTCACTGTGCCGTCATGGCGTAGCTCGACATAGACCTTGCCGCCCTGGCGTTTGGTGCGCGTCTGGTGATCCCAGCGATGGAAGAAGGCCCCGCGCTCAAGGCAAATGACATCCTTCCAGCCGTCTGCAATGTAAGTCTCGACGCGGTGCGCCACAGCGGCTGACTGCGCCTTCCAGAAGGCGTCGGGATCGGCAAACACGCCATGCTCGCCGAACAGGTCGGCGGTGATCTGGCCCTCATAGTCTGCAATGTCGAACAGCGCCTTGTCGGTCGTGATGATCGCCCCGCCCGTGATCCATGCCTTACAGTTCCGGCCACGAGGCGCGCGTTCGTCCTCGCTCTCGTAAAGCCGCAACCATTCGGCCTGCTGGTCTGGCGTGGCGAGTGTCAGGGCGCGGATCGTCTCGCGGTCGATCTCGTCCTCGGCGTAGAGTTTTCGGATCGGTTCAGCGAGTGAAGCCAGCGCCAGAACGCGGCGCACCAGAAGCTCGGTGACGCCAAAGAAGCCAGCGATCTCGTCCACGCTGCGCCCCTCATCGTGCAGGCGCTTAAAGGCGGTGTACTGCTCCATTTCCGACGCTGGCAAGCGTCCGACATTCTCGATGACGGACGCGGCAATGGCGCTCGCGGCGTCTTCCTCGGTCATGATCGCGCAGGGGACTTGCGGGGTTTCACCCGTCTCCTTCTCGATCTCCTTGAGGGCAAAATAGCGCCGCCGTCCGGCGACGACGCCATAGTGATCGCCTTCCTTGCGCACCAAGAGCGTTTGCCGGACTCCACTCTCGCGGATCGACGGCAGGATGTCGGAGACGTCCGGCTTCTTGCGGCTGTGGCGCATGTTGAGTTTGGAAATCCGAAGCTCGGACAGGGGGATAGTTTTGAGAATGGGCTGGGCCATGATCTGGCTCCTTTTCGATTGAGGGGTTTGTGGATTGGGGGCGCGCCGTCACGCGCGCACCCCGCTGGTTTCCAGCGCCGCGCAAAGGCGGCGGGCGGCGGCGCGCCCTGCGTCCAAGGCTTCGGGCAGAAGCTCCTGCGCGACCTTGGTGAGATAGGCATTGTCGCTACCCGGATAGTTCGCTTCGATGCCCCAAAGGCTGGCGGCATGGGCGTCCAGCGTGACACCCTCCAGCGCCACGGACAGAACGATCCCGCAATAGAACCATTCATCCGTGCGCCATGCTTCCATGACGGCTTCGGCGCGGGCCTGCGCCTCGGCGAAGCGCTGGCGATGGTTCGGACCGGGACCGATAAATCCCGGTGCGTCCTTGTAGAGTGATGGCCAGAATCCGTCCTGGCGCTCGTCGGGCGCATCGGGACAATCATCGCGCACAATCCGCGCGGTGATCTCGAAGCCTGCGACCTCGCAAGAGATGCTGTCGCCCTCGCAGACAAAGTTCTGGAAGCGTTGCGTGAAGGTCATCGTGCGCCCTCCGTGAAGAGTCCGGCAATCGCGATCCAGTGCGGGCCGTAGACGGCATGTTCGCCGCATTCGTCGCATGGATAAGCGCTCGCATCGGGTTCGCAGCACTCGCGCGGGGCGCGGCAGGCCGAGCAGAAGCCTTCTGACCAGTCGTCAGCCTGCTGCAGTTCTTCCAAAGTGAAGCGATAGCGGGTGGTTTCGGGAGTCATGTCCAAGCCCTCCGCTATCGTGACCAGAAAATGTGGACTTCATCGAAGCCCGTCTGGAACACCATGATCTCGCCATTCAGCGCCATGTCGCGGGCAAGGGCCTGCCAGTCGATATAGTAGCGAAGGCTTTCGGGAATCTCGGTTCCCGTGTCCTCGTGCAGCTGTTCGGCAAAGTCCGCCGCGCTGCGATACTTGCCCGCATAGTCCTCGAAGGCGGCGCGCGCCTCGGCGAGATCGTCGCCGAAATGACTCATGAGTTTCGCGCCAAGCTCGCCATGTTCCTCGATGAAATCGGCAAGCGCGCACACGGTTTCGAATGAGGCGTATTCGGAAAGGTTCGCGCCCTCGAAGCCTTCATAATCGTGGATCGCCCATTCTTCGGCGTCGGGCTCCGGTGAGTCCGCCAGCATGGCGCGAACCTGTTCCCAAATCTCGTCAGGGGTGGTCGCCTCGATCCATCGGCCATGCAGGCAGCCGGAATTGTAGGCTGCAAGGCATGCCACGTAGATGCGCGGGCTATCGGGTCGCGCGGGTGCAGCGCTGGCTGCAAGAGGTGCAGCGTTTGCGAGTTGGTCAGTCATGTCAGTCTCCTTCCCCGCCCTCGTTCTTTTCCCGACAGTCGGGTGGGCGGCGAGGAGGTGCTCAGCCGGAGCGCATCAGGGCGGCGCGCAAGGGGAAGCTGTAGGTATGACGCCAAAAGACGATGAGAGATGACAAAGTCCCGCCCCCTTGCGCGACGACCGCGCTCTGGCAGACGCACCGTCCGCCCACCTGACTGATGGGAACAGATATTGAGGCGGAGGGAGGCTGGGGTGGCCATGTGAGCACGCTGAACGCGAGCGACACCCCAACGCCGTTTCCCGGTTGTGCTATTTCCCGATTCTGCCTAATTTTCTCAAACAGGCTGATTTCGGCTCAAGGGGCGGTCATGGAAACCGACATTCTGACCATCAAGGAAGTGGCGGAATATCTGCGCATTACGGAGAAAACCGCCTACCGGCTGGCCTCCGAGCGCAAGATACCAGGCTTCAAGGTCGGCGGCTCCTGGCGGTTCCGCAAGGGTGAGATCGATGCCTGGATTGACGAAGATGCGCGCAAGCGCGCCAAGGGGGACAAGGATACATGACGGCCAGTGCAACACCCGACATCAAATCGCTCAGCGGGTTCGTCTGGTCGATCGCTGAAATCCTGCGTGGGGATTTCAAGCAATCGGAATATGGCAAGGTGATCCTGCCCTTCGTGGTCATGCGGCGACTGGACTGCATCCTGGAGCCGACCAAGACGGCGGTGCTCGCCGCTCACAAATCGCTGCCCAAAGGCGTCGATGAAGAGACGCAGGACATGATCCTGTTTGGAGCGGCCGGCGACGGGATCAAGGTCTACAACACGTCAGAGCTCACCTTCGACAAGCTGCGCGGGCAGGACGCCCGGCAGCTGCATGCCAACCTCATCGACTATATCCGCTGTTTCTCGCCCAATGTGCGTGACATCTTCCTTGAGAAGTTCCTGTTCACCGAACAGCTCAAACGGCTGAATGACGGCAAGATTCTCTGGCAAGTGTTCGAGCGGTTCTGTGAGATCGACCTGCACCCATCCGCCGTCACCAATATCGAGATGGGCTATCTGTTCGAGGAACTGATCCGGCGCTTCTCGGAAATCTCCAATGAGACGGCGGGGGAGCATTTCACGCCGCGCGAGGTGATCCGGCTGATTGTCGAACTTCTGATCGCCAATGACGACACCAAGCTCACCCGGCGCGGCATCATCAGGCAGATTTACGACCCGGCCTGCGGCACGGGCGGCATGCTGGCCCTCGCCGAGGAAGCCTTGAAGCGGTTCAACGATTCGATCCGCGTCGAGCTATTCGGGCAGGAGCTCAACGGCGAATCCTTCGGCATCTGCAAGTCCGATATGCTGGTCACGGGCCACAACCCCGAACAGATCGCCTTCGGCAATACGCTTACCGATGATGCGCACGGGAACCGCAAGTTCCACTACATGCTGTCCAATCCGCCCTATGGCGTGGACTGGAAGAAGTATCAGGACCCGATCAAGGCGGAAGCCGCCAATCAGGGCCATGCCGGGCGGTTCGGCGCGGGCACGCCGCGTATTTCCGACGGCCAGCTCCTCTTCCTGCAACACATGATTTCCAAGATGCGTGACGACGAGGACGGCTCGCGCATCGGCATCGTCATGAATGGATCGCCGCTCTTCACGGGCGGCGCCGGCTCGGGGGAAAGCGAAATCCGCCGCTGGATGCTGGAGAATGACTGGGTCGAGGCGATTGTCGCCCTGCCGACAGACCTTTTCTACAATACCGGCATCCAGACCTATGTATGGCTCCTGACCAATCGCAAGCCGAAGGCGCGCGAGGGCAAGGTCCAGCTGATCGACGCGTCGGGCGAACGCTTCTGGACCGGCATGCGCAAGTCGCTTGGCTCCAAGCGACGGGAAATCCCCGAAACGGCGCGCGACCAGATTGTCCGGCTCTATGCCGATTTCCTCAATGGCGAGAGCGGCGAAGGCGACGTCGCCAAGATCTTCGACACCAGCGATTTCGGCTATCGCGAAATCCGCGTCGAGCGGCCCCTGCGCCTGCGATTCGATGTGACCGAAGAAACGCTCAATGCCCTCAGCGGCCAGAAAGCGTTCGAGAAGCTGGACGCTGCCGAGCAGGACGCCATCCGCAGCACCATCGCCAGCCCCTTTTCCGGTCAGAGTTTCACCGACCGCGCTGTCTTCCTCAAAGCGCTGAACAAGGCGCTGAAAGCCAAGGGCATCAAAGTCGGCTCGCCGGTGATGAAGGCCATAGTCGAGGCGCTTGGCGCGCGGGATGAGACGGCCGAAATCTGCCGCGACAAGGACGGTAATCCGGAGCCGGACACGCAGCTGCGCGACCATGAGCTTGTGCCGCTCAAAGAAGACTGGCGGGATTATTTCGCGCGCGAGGTCAAACCCTTCGCGCCCGACGCCTGGGTCGATCAGAGCTATACCGACGACAGTGACAAACAGGTTGGCCGGGTCGGCTATGAGATCAATTTCAACCGATATTTCTACACCTATACCCCGCCGCGCCCGCTCGAGGAGATCGACGCTGAGCTGAAGACCCTCGAGGCCGACATCGCCGCACTCCTGAAGGAGGTGGTGGCATGAGGTCGCAGAATTTTGATGCTCGAGCTTATTGCCATGTTAACCGGGCTGGGCCATATATCGACGTAATAAGACCCGCCACGCCTCGGACGAAGTTTCGGCTTCGCACTGCGCACCCTGGCGGGTTTCTTCGTTTTAGCGCCTTGTTTTCATTGAAAGCGGGGCGTGCATGAAGTTCACCAAACCCGCCCTTTCCATCGCTGACCAGATCGCGCTGATCGAGCGACGCGGCATGGCTGTGCCGGACCGCGCGCGGGCAGAGCACTATCTGCGCCATATCAGCTATTACAGGCTGCGGGCCTATTGGCTGCCCTTTGAAACCGCCGCCGAGGCCGATGGCGACCATGCGTTCAGAAATGGCGCGAGCTTTGACGACGCCGTCGCCCTCTATGTTTTCGACCGCCAGCTGCGCCTGCATGTCATGGACGCCGTAGAGCGGATCGAGGTCTCGCTGCGCGGCGCCTGGGCGCATCACCTCGCCACCAAGTACGGGCCGCATGGCTATATCGATGGCACCCTGTATGGACGCCAGGATCATTACGCGAAGGCGCTCGCAAGCCTAATCAACGAAATCGAGCGCTCCCGCGATACCTTCATCGAACACTATCGCGCGAAATATGACGATCCGGAATTGCCGCCCATCTGGATGGCGGCGGAGGTCATGTCGCTCGGACAATTGTCAAAATGGCTCGGCAATCTGAAACTCCGTGCGGACCGTCAGACCATCGCGAAGCCCTATGGGCTGGACGAGAAAGTGCTCGTGTCGCTCGCCCACCATCTCGCCCATGTCCGCAACATCTGCGCCCATCATGGCCGCCTGTGGAACAAGCAGTTCACGGTGACGATGAAGCTGCCCCAGTCACCCGCAGCGCTGAAGCTCGCGATGAACCCAGCTTCTAGCCGCCGCCTGTACAATACGCTCGCCATCATTGGTTATCTCATCGGCATCATCGCGCCCGGCTCAGACTGGCGGCGAAAGCTCATCACGCTGATCGAGGAAACCCCGCTCGCAGATACCGCTGCCATGGGCTTCCCCGCAAACTGGCAGCAGATGCCAGCCTGGAGGGTAGCGGCATGACCTTTCAATATGTTCCGATTGGCGCAGTATTTGACATTAAAAACGGCGCCACGCCGTCGTCCGGTAACGAGGAATACTGGGACGGTGACGTGGCTTGGGTAACCCCAGCGGATCTAGGTAAACTGGGGAGTCGCTATATCGAAAGCGGTCAGCGCAACATTTCCACAAGCGGTTACGCAAGCTGCGGGACACAAATGGTTCGTCCCGGTGCAATTATTCTCAGCATCAGAGCGCCGATCGGCCATATGGCCATCGCGACTCAACCGCTGTGTTTCAATCAAGGTTGCAGAGGCCTTGAACCGCGAGGCCCCATAATTTCGGAATACGCATTCTGGGCATTGAACGCTGCAAGACCAGAGCTTGAGGCTTCAGGACAAGGCACAACATTTATCGAACTCGCTCGGAGCAAGCTCCGTGCGGTAAAAATTCCACTTCCCGACCACGAGACCCAGCGCGCCATCGCCGACTTCCTCGACCGCGAAACCGCCCGCATCGACCAATTGGTGGAGAAGAAGCAGGCGCTGGTTGCGGCTCTGAAACAGAAAATTACAGATATCGCTGATCTCTTGGCCACTGGGGCGGAAGACCCGCACCGCGCACGAACATCGGTCGATAGTCCATGGCTTTCAGAGATACCGACTGACTGGCAACTCGTTCGCGCAAAATTTTTGTTCAAAGAAATGAAGCGTCCTGTCGAAGTAGAAGATGAGGTCATCACGGCGTTCCGCGATGGTCAGGTTTGCTTGCGTTCTCGACGCCGGACTGAAGGATACACATTTGCCGAATTGGAAGTCGGCTATCAGCACATCTGCAAAGGCGATCTCGTCATCCACACTATGGATGCTTTTGCTGGAGCTATCGGTGTCTCGGAAGACGATGGTAAGTCCACGGGTGAGTATGCTGTTTGCAGACCGCGTAACGAGGGAGTCGTTCCAGAATACTACGCCTACGCCCTAAGGTGCATGGCCCGCCGAAACTACATATTCGTTCTTTGTCCGTCCGTTCGTGAGAGAGCACCACGGTTCAGGTTTGTTAGATTTGCTCCCGTATTCCTGCCAGTGCCGGCCAGAGAAGAACAACTCGCAATTGTATCTCGCATCGAAAGCGAAACGACCCAGCTCAGAGCGGTTCAAGGCAAAACTCTAGAATCGATCGACCGCCTGCGCGAATACCGCGCCTCTCTGATCACCGCCGCGGTGACTGGCCAGATCGATGTTTCCGAACACACCCGCAAGGGAGACACAGACCGGCGCCTCGACGCCATCGAAGCGGAGATGCGCGCATGAAAGACGCTCAGAAACCAGACCATGTCAGCCTCAACACGCTGATTGGCCGCATGCGCGAAGGCCGGTTCGTGATCCCGGACTTCCAGCGTGAATTCGAATGGGCGCCCTGGGACATTCGCGACCTGATGCGGTCGATCTTCTCGGACTATTATATCGGCAGCCTTCTGCTCTGGAAGGCGAAAGACCAGAACATCAAGCTGCTCGCCTGCGAAGGTCTCTATGGCTACGCGGGCGGCGGCTCGCCCGAATACATCGTCCTTGATGGCCAGCAGCGCCTAACGGCGATGCACTATGCTTTCTTAGCGCCAGACATGCCCCTGCCGAACCGCGCCAAGCGTGCGATCTACTTCATCCATGTCGACAAGTTCATGGCCGGCGAAACCGATGATGCTTTTAGCTATGAGTGGCTGTCGAAAAAGACCCAGTCAATGATGGAGAATGAGCCCGCACTTTTCGAGCGGCACATGTTCCCTTTGTCGGTTCTCGGTGGTCGGAGTAAAGCCCTGTTCCGTTGGACCGAAGAATACAAGAAGTTCTGGCAGGCGCGCGCTGAGAACGCTGCGAACGATGAAGAACGAGCGCTCGCAATGGCGCATGTCGAGAATGCCACGCCGTTCGAAGATGAAGTCTCCGACATTCTGGACGAGTATCAAATTTCCTACATTGAGCTCGATAAGGAGATCGGTGTCGAGAAGGTCTGTGACATCTTCACACAGATCAACAGCAAAGGCGTTCAGCTCGACGTGTTCGACCTGCTGAATGCGCTGATGAAGCCAAAGGACATCCAGCTCAAGCACATGTACCGCGAGGCGCGCGACCGGCTTGGCTTTGTCGAAACGCCGAAAATGAATGTCTACATCCTTCAGGTGATGTCGATCCTGCGGCAAAGCTATTGCTCGCCGAAATATCTCTACTTCCTGCAGCCCGGCGTCGAGAAGCCGGTTCGATTGCCGGACGGCACACGCAGGCAAGACATTCTCGTCGCGGACAGTTCAGAATTCGTCACGCTCTGGAACCAGGCGGTTGATGCGCTGGAACGGGTGATTGCGCTGCTTCGTCATCCCCAGGAATATGGCGCAGTGGGCCAAGCCTATATTCCATATGCGTCGATCGTTCCAGCGTTCGCAGCTATCAACACACTTGTCAGCGCGCAGCCCGCCAAGCGGCAGTTGTCGGCGCGCCGCAAGGTCCGGCTTTGGTACTGGGCCTCGGTCTTTCTGAACCGCTATTCGAGTTCAGTGGAGTCGACCGCTGCGCGCGATTTCGGTGCCATGCGCGAATGGATGGCCCATGAGGACGCCAAGCCGGACCTGATCGACGAATTTGCGCTGTCGTACCGGTCCATCGATATGCGCAGCGAAGTGAAGCGCGGCTCCTCGATTTACAGCGCCATCTTCAACCTGTTCGTTCTAGCAGGCGCTCGGGACTGGATGAGCGGCGATGTCCCCCCCTATGGCGATCTCGATGACCATCATATCGTTCCGGCCTGGTGGGGACGCGAGAACAAGGTCGGCCCAGCAATCAATTCCATTCTCAACCGCTCGCCCCTCACCAGCGACACCAATCGTAATGTGATCCGCGAAAAGCTGCCGAATGAATATCTTCCAGACCTGATCGATGAGAATGGCGAAGCGGCAGTGGTCGCCATTCTTGAATCTCATTTCATCAGCAAGACCGCGTTGGACATTCTTCTGCGTGATCCCTTCACACCTGAAGACTATGAGGATTTCATCGCCGAACGTCACCGGACGCTTCTGGACGGCATCGAGAACCTGCTCATCAAGGAGCGGCTGGACCTTCCAGCAAACCTAAGAGCGCTTGATGCCTCGATCGAGCAGATTGAACTCGCGCTGCGAAGAGTGATTGTTGAAGCCATCGAAAACGATCCGTCGCTGCTCCCGCCGCACCTTCTCGGTAATGCGCAAGAGCGAATCCAGAGGGCGCTCCGCAAGAATGCGGCGCTCAGCGCAGACCGGTTCGACAGGGCAGAAGGCGTGCTCGAACACTTCGATCTCCGCGAAGTGCAGGACACGATCCTCTCCAAAGCGCTGTGGGAACGGTTTGCTGACAGGTTCAAAACAAAGGAAGCATTGAGCCAGAAATTCTCCCAACTGGCAGATCTTCGCAACACCATCCGTCACAGTCGCACCGTCGATGAGGTCACGCTCAAAGAGGGTGAAGCCAGCGTGCTCTGGTTCAACAAGGTGCTGAACTCATGACCACGTACACACCCGACAGCGCCCACCGCGAAAAGGTCCTGCAGGACCATCTCATTGATCAGCTGGTCAGCGGCGAAGGTTACCTGCGCCGCGATGCCAAGACCGACTATGACCGCGCGCTGGCGATGGACCGCGACCTGGTGGTTCGGTTTCTGAGCGAGAGCCAGCCCGAAGAATGGGAGAAACTCACCGCGCATTACTCGGACTCGGCCGAAGACACGCTGTTCACCCAACTGACCAGGGCGCTCAAGGAGCGCGACCTGCTCGATGTGCTGCGCCAGGGCCTCAAGATCGTGCCCGGCATCAAGTTCTCGCTTTGCTACTTCCGGCCTGCGAGCACGCTAGAGCCCAAACGTGTGGAGGAATATCAGGCCAATATCCTCAGCGTCATGGATGAGGTTGCCTATAGCAGCCGTCATGAAAGCCGGATCGATGTGGTCCTGTTTCTGAATGGCCTGCCCGTCGCGACGATAGAGGCCAAAAACCTCCTGACCGGTTCGACCTTCCGGCATGCCGAGAAGCAGTACCGGAAAGACCGCTCGCCCGCAGGCGAACCTCTCCTCACCTTCCAGCGCGGCGCACTCGTGCACTTCGCGATGGATGAGGACAATGTCTCGATGACGACGCGGCTCGCCAATGGCAAGACGCGATTCCTGCCATTCAATCGCGGGCGCGAACGGGGCGCAGGCAATCCCGATGTCGCGGACGAATTCCGGGTTGCCTATCTCTACCGCCCCGGCGATTGGGGCGAGGCGATCTTCTCGCGGCGCGTCCTTCTCGAGATTGTCGGCCAGTTTATGCATGTCGAAAAGACAGGCAAAGACGTTGTGATGATCTTCCCGCGCTTCCAGCAACTGGACGCGGTGCGCCGGTTGATCTCCCATGCGGGCGCAAATGGTCCTGGCCGGAACTATCTGATCCAGCACTCGGCGGGTTCGGGCAAATCGAATACGATTGGCTGGCTGGCCCATCAGGCCATCAATCTGCATGACGGGTCGAACACCCCGGTGTTCAACACAGCGATCATCGTGACCGACCGCGTTGTTCTCGACCGCCAGCTTCAGGAAACTGTCGCCCAGTTCGAACAAACCAAGGGCCTTGTCAAAACCATCGACGGGACCTCGAAGCAGCTGAAAGAGGCGATCGCCAAGGGGGCACGGATCATCGTTACGACGATCCAGAAATTCTCAACCGATCATCTCAAGGCGATCTCCGGTCAGGGCGCGCGCACCTTCGCCGTCATCATCGACGAAGCCCATTCCAGCCAGTCCGGCAAATCGGCCCAGGCGATGACGGATGCGCTGACCCGCGATGAAACCTCAAGCGAAGATATCGAGGATCTGATCCTCGACTATCAGAAGTCCCGCGGACCGCAGGCCAATCTCAGCTTCTTCGCCTTCACCGCGACGCCGCGAAACGTGACGCTTGAGCGATTCGGCGTCAAAGGTTCGGACGGGTTGCCGGTCGCTTTCCATGAGTATTCGATGCGTCAGGCCATCGAGGAAGGCTTCATTCTGGACGTCCTCCAGAACTACATGACGTACAAGGCCTATTACCAACTCGAGAAGACGATTGAAGACGATCCGGAACTGAGCGGCCGGCGCGGGCAGCGGAAAGTGGCGCGGTTTGCATCCCTGCATCCGACCGCGATCGGCCAGAAGGTCGAAATCATTGTCGAACATTTCCGCCGCCATGTGATGGGCGAACTTGGCGGTCAGGCAAAGGCCATGATTGTCACCCAAAGCCGCGAGCATGCACTGCGCTATTATTTCGGGATCAAGGCCTATCTCGATGCTGAGAACTATGGCGACCTTCGCGCGCTTGTCGCCTTCTCCGGCGAACTCACCCATGAGGGCGAAACCTATACCGAAGCCGACCTGAACGGATTTAGTGAAACAGAGCTACCGGGACGGTTTGACGGGTTCAAGCCGGACGGCACGCCTTATCCTGACACGTACCAAATCCTGATCGTCGCGGAAAAGTACCAGACTGGGTTCGACCAGCCAAAGCTCTGCGCCATGTATATTGATCGCAAACTTGCCGGATTGCAGGCGGTACAGACACTATCGCGCCTCAACAGGACGAAAGCTGGCAAGGAGAACACCTATATTCTCGATTTCCAGAACACGATGGAGGATATCCAGACCGCGTTCCGGCCTTTTTATGAAGCGACCTCGCTTGAGGCGATGTCGGACCCCAATCAGGTCTACGAACTCGAAGGCCGCCTTTTCAAATTCGGCTATCTCGATCGCGGTGAGATCGACCGCTTCGCAGAGACATTCTATTCAGGCGCACTCAGCGGCAGCGACCGGGCGCGTCTTGAGGGCCTTGTCCGAGAAGCGGTGCAGCGCTTCGAAGCCGATGAGGATGAAGGCCGCCAGGAAGAATTCCGTCAGCTTCTGAAAAGCTATATGCGCTTCTACGGCTTCGTTGCGCAGGTTATCCGGCTCGAGGATACCTCGCTCGAAAAGCTCTACAGCTATGCGTCCTGGCTTTCGCGTTTATTGCCGAACCGTGAAGTGCCGCCCGACATAGAAATCACACAGGACATGCTCCGCCTGCAGGCCTTCAAGGTCGTGCAGAAGGAACAGGGCAGCGCTTCCCTCTCGCCGGGGGACAAGGAAGCGCTAAAGGCGATCAGCGAGTTTGGTGCCAAGCCCTATACCGAAGATGAACAGCGCGAGCTCTCGGAAATCGTGAAGGCTTTCAACGACCGTCATGGTACGGAATTCACCGAGAATGACTTTATTCGTTATGAGCCGACCTATCAGGCCACGCTCGACGACGACATGACAGACATGCTTCGGAACAATGCACCTGATGTAGTCTATTCCGCTTTCTCGCAAGCGTTCTTTCAGGGCGCGATCCGCATGTTCCAGCGTGACAATGACATGCGCGATATCGTGCTCACCGATCCGGCAGCCCGGGACAAGCTGATCCGCTTCTTTTTCAACCGGGCGCTTCGTGAGGTCAAAGGCGACGCAGCCTGATGACCTGAACCATCAGCGTCCGCGACCCCTCTGGCGCCAGCCAGTGGGAAGCGCGGGCGCGCGGTCAGCCGGCGAGGCCCAGCACCACGTTCTTTAGACGAACAACCGGACCCTCATTGAGCCTCGCCGGGCCGGTCGGCGTAGGATGGCTCCTGCGGCTCCGGGGCGAGCGCCGGGCGAAGGTCGGCGATCACCCCGGACCGCCCCGATGCCTCTCAACGGCCCCTACAGCCGGGCGAACAGCCCCGCGCCAAAGGCGCGGGCAGGCCGCAAAAGACTCCGTGCCGCTGAACGCCCTGATCAGGCGGCGGTCTTCGTGATCCCGAACTGCGACCCGAGGAGTTCGACGAGATAGCCGCCATCGCGCAGCGCTTCGGCTTTCAGGATGAGGTAACGCATGCTGTGTTTCAGCGACGGTCCATTCCAGTCCTCGGCCACGCGGTCCTTGCCAAAGATCACTTCTGCGATTTCGCGGCGATTGAGGCCGGCTTCCAGACAGTCCAGCGCGATGAGGCCATTGCGCAGCATCGCCGTTCGTTTGGTCCAGCGCGGCTCTGTCAGGTCCGGCCCATCGCCGATCAGCGCAAGCGCGGCTTTCTGGGCCTTCACCTTGCGCTCGAAGGCATCAAGATCAGAAATGGTGAGGTTCATCCTCACTGGCTCCATCCCGAGAAGGGAGAGACCTGTGCAGCGCACCTGGACGACGCAGCCCTTGCCGCGGATCAGCAGGAATTCGCGACCGATGGAATCGGTGATGTGGGTGATGTTGCAGATCGGTACGGTGCGCTCCCAGATATCGCAGGTCTGGCCGGGGCGAAGCGAGCTGCAATTGACCTCGACCTGATCGGGATAGGCAAGCCGGGTCCAGACGACATCGGCCTCGAATCCGTTCTTTGCAGGATCGGGCATAAAGGCAAAGCCGAGCCGTTCGGCCATGGTCTGAGGCACGCGGGATTTCAGGAGGCGGATGCTGGCGCAGGGCGCCTGCATCTCGGAAATGTCGTCCGGCGTGCGGCTTTCCGCGTAGCGGCGAACCTTATTGCTGCGACGGGCATATTCCCAGGCCCAGCGATCCTCCGAGAGCCGCCACAAATAATCATACTTTGCGGTGAATGCGTCTGTTTCGAGTGTGAATGTTTTCATGGTTGAACTCCCTTCTTACGAGAATTCCGGCAAGAAGTGTGCCAACGCTTGTTTGGCGCTTCTCTCTGACGACCTCAATTAAGATGTCTGAAAACAGTGTTCTAATTGCTTTGCGTCTAAACAACGACCCTTTTTCGTTTCGCTTGTGACACGAAAAACTGCCGCAAACTCTACAGAAAAGCGCATTTGTCATCCTTTACCGCAATATGCCGGAACGCGCCGCCTTGCGCCGCGTTCGGCCTCCATTTGCCGCCATTCACACTCCCGTAGAATTCATCCGTCTGCGATCCTTGGCTTTGTTGAAATGAACAGTCGGAGCCCTGGGATATGTCCCTTCATGCGCACCATACCGAAACAGAAACCCGGCGCAGCACCATGCTGCGCACGGCCTTCTGCCCGGTGGTGCGTGAGGCGCTGGAAGCGCCGGACACGATCGAGGTGATGGCCAATCCGGACGGCTCGGTCTGGATCGAGAAGGCTGGCGTGGGCGTCATCATTTCGCAGCACACACTTGCCCCTTGCGACCGCGAGCGCGTTATCCGCCTGGTCGCCTCCGGGGTGGAAGAGGCCGCTCACGCCAAGTCCCCGATCGTCTCGGCCGAACTCCCCGGCAGCGGCGAGCGGTTTGAAGGGCTTCTCCCACCTGTCTCGACCAGCCCATGCTTTTCGATCCGCAAGCCCGCGACGACGCCGTTCGAACTCGGCGACTATGTCACCCAGGGCGCCTTGGCTCCGGCGCTGGCACAGGCGCTCAGAGACGCTATCGCCAGCAAGGCCAACATCCTCATCGCGGGCGGCACATCGTCCGGCAAGACGACGTTCACCAATGCCTTGCTGGCAGAACCCTCACTCCAAAACGACCGCATTGTCATCCTGGAAGACACGCGCGAGCTGCGCTGCGCCGCGCCCAATGTGGTGCAGCTGCGCACCCATCGCGGCAGCACCAGCCTGCAGGACCTTGTCCGCTCGACCTTAAGGCTACGACCCGACCGGATCATTGTCGGCGAGGTCCGGGGGCCTGAAGCGCTCGACCTCCTCAAGGCCTGGAACACCGGCCATCCGGGCGGGATCACGACGCTTCATGCCAACTCCGCACACGGCGCGCTAACCCGGCTTGAACAGCTCACCCTGGAAGCCACACCGCGCGCGCCCTTCGACCTCATCGCAGAGGCGATTGACGTGGTCGTGTTCATGAGCCGCGCGGGCGGCCAGCGCCGCGTCGAAGAGGCGCTGCGAGTCACAGGTTTTGACGGCGAGGGGTATCAGACCGCCCCGCTCGTCTCCCGTTCCCTGTCCCTCGTCCAACATGGAGAAACCCAATGACCCTCTACACCCACCTCCAGACCGTAAACCGAACGGTGCAGGTCGCGGCCTGTATCGGCCTCGGCCTGATGATCGCCGGTCCCGCCCATGCGGCAGGCTCCGGCATGCCCTGGGAAGGCCCGCTCGATCAGATCCTGACCTCGATCGAGGGACCGGTCGCGCGCATCGTCGCGGTGATCATCATCACGATTACCGGCCTGACGCTGGCCTTTGGTGAGACCTCGGGCGGCATGCGCAAGCTGATCCAGATCGTGTTCGGGCTTTCGATCGCGTTTGCCGCGACAAGCTTCTTCCTGACCTTCTTCTCGTTCGGCGGCGGAGCGCTCATCTGATGTCTGCCGACGGCTATGAAATCCCGCTCCACCGGTCCCTGACCGAGCCAATCCTGATGGCGGGCGCGCCAAGAACCGCCGCCATCGCCATCGGGACCCTCGCGGCTGCTGTCGGCCTCGGCCTCCAGCTCTGGATACCGGGCCTTGTGCTCTGGGCGGTGGGGCATTCGGCAGCGGTATTCATGGCGCGGTCTGATCCGGATTTCATGGCCGTCGCAGGCCGCTCGACGCGCCACAAGGAGCATCTGACATGCTGAACCTCAGAGAATATGCCGACGCGCCGACGCTTCTGGCCGACTATCTGCCCTGGGCCTGCATCGTGGCGCCGGGCGTTGTCCTCAACAAGGATGGCAGCTTCCAGACGACGTTCCGCTATCGCGGCCCTGACCTCGAAAGTTCGACGGAAGAAGAACTCGTCTCCGTCATGGCGCGGGTCAATAATGTGCTGCGCCGGTTCGGCTCGGGCTGGGCCCTCTTCTTCGAAGCCCAGCGCCATGAAGTGCATGACTATCCGGAGGCGGAGTTTCCCGATGCGCTGACCTGGCTCACCGATCAGGAACGGTCATTACAGGCGGAAGAAGCCGGAACCCGGTTTGAGAGTTCGTATTATCTGACCCTGCTCTGGCTGCCGCCCGCCGATGCCACCGGCCGCGCCGAGAAGGCCCTGATCCAGCGTGTCGAAACGGAAGACGCCGCGACCTGGCGGCATAGGCTTGAGACCTTCCAGCAGCACGCTGACCGCGTCTTTGATCTGTTGGCCACCTGCCTCGCCGAGATTGCGAAGCTCTCTGACGACGAGACGCTGACTTATCTGCACTCGACGATCTCAACCAAGCGCCACCCGGTCGTGACGCCGGAACTGCCGGTCTTCCTCGACGCCATTCTCGCCGATGAGCCCTTCGCGGGCGGGCTCGAACCGATGATTGGTGAGGCGCATTTGCGCACGCTGACCATTCTCGGCTTTCCGGCCACGACCCTGCCGGGCATTCTCGACGAGCTGAACCGTCAAGGCTTTGCCTATCGTTGGGCGACCCGGTTCATCGCGATGGACAAGGCCGAAGCCGAGAAAGTCCTCGGCAAGAAACGCCGCCACTGGTTCGCCAAGCGCAAATCCATCGGCGCGGTGCTGCGTGAGACCATGTTCAATGAGCAGGCGGCGCTCGTCGACAATGACGCTGACAATAAGGCCGCTGACGCCGATGCGGCGCTGCAGGAACTGGGCAGTGATCTCGTTTCCTACGGCTATGTCACGACCACCATCACCGTTGCTGACCCCGACCGCCGCACGGTGGACGAACATATCCGAATTGCCGAGCGCATCGTGAATGGCCGCGGTTTCACCGCGATCAGGGAAACACTGAACGCGGTCGATGCCTGGCTCGGCTCATTGCCCGGTCATCCTTATGCCAATGTCCGCCAGCCCATTCTGCACACGCTGAACCTTGCCCATATGGTGCCGCTCTCGGCCGTCTGGGCGGGCGAAGACACCAATCGTCACCACAACGCCCCGGCGCTCATTCAGGCGCAGACCGATGGCACGACACCGTTCCGCCTGAACCTGCATATTGGCGATGTCGGCCATACGCTGGTCGTCGGCCCGACCGGCGCGGGCAAGTCTGTTCTGCTCTCGCTCTTAGCCCTGCAATGGAAGCGCTATGAGGGGGCGCAGGTCTTCCTGTTCGACAAGGGCCGCTCGGCCCGCGCCGCGACGCTCTGCATGGGCGGTGCACATATCGATCTCGGCGGTGCCCGCGCGCCAAGTCTCCAGCCGCTGAAAGATATCGACACCGAACATGGCGCAAGCTTTGCCGCCGACTGGCTCGCGGGTCTTTGCACCAATGAAGGCGTCGCGATGACGCCGGACCTCAAGGCAAAGCTCTGGGAAGCGATCCAGTCTCTCAGCTCAGCGCCTGAACCCGAACGCACGCTGACAGGCCTCAGCCTGATGCTGCAGGACGACACGCTCAAATCCGCGCTGCATCCGTTCACGCTGGAAGGTCCGCACGGACGGCTCCTCGATGCCGACCATGAAAGCCTCGCGCTCGCCGACACAGTCTGCTTCGAGATGGAAGAGCTGATGCATGCGAAAGGCGCCGTGGCGCCTGTGATCACCTATCTCTTCCACCGGCTGGAAGCGCGGTTTGATGGCAGGCCAACACTGCTCATCCTCGATGAAGCCTGGCTCTTCCTCGATGATCCCATGTTTGCCGCGCGCATCCGTGAATGGCTGAAGACCCTTCGCAAGAAGAACGTGTCCGTCGTGTTCGCGACGCAAAGCCTTGCCGACATTGCGAACAGCACCATCGCGCCAGCCCTCGTCGAATCCTGCCCCACGCGCATCTTCCTGCCGAACGAGCGCGCGCAGGAACCACAATCCCGCGAGACCTATCAGCGGTTCGGCCTCAACGCGCGCCAGATCGAACTGATCAGCAGGGCCACACCGAAGCGCGACTATTACTACCAGTCGCCCCTCGGGGCCCGTGTCTTCGATCTTGGCCTCGGGCCGATTGCATTGTCCGTCTGCGGCGCGTCATCGCCCGAAGACCAGGCCCGCATGGATCGCATCTGGGCCGAGACGGAAGGCGACGGCTTTTCCGCCTGCTGGCTGATCGAAAAGGGCCTGCCCTGGGCAGCCGAGCTTCTCACCCGCTGGCCCGGCCATGCGCCGGAGCCTGAGGCGCACGCGCCCTTCAATCCCTCCCACATCCTCGCCGCCGAATAGGAGCCCCCGATGAAACGCATACTTGCCTCCGCTTTGATCTGCGCCGCGCCGCTCTCCATCCTCATCGCGCCGCCCGCTTCGGCCCAATGGACGGTGTATGACCCGGCCAATCACATCCAGAACATCTACCAGGCCATCCGCTCGCTTCAGGAGGTCAACCAGCAGATCCAGCAGCTCACCCATGAAATCGAAATGCTGGAAAACATGGCGCGCGATCTGGAAGCACTGCCGGATTCTATCGCTGACGACATCCTGCGCCGTATGCGCCGCATCGAGGAGCTGATGCGCGAGGCCGAAGGCATCGGCTACCGCGTCGAGGAAATCGAGCGCGAGTATGAAGAGGTGTACCCGGAAGACTATGGCGCCGAGCCGCCGCGTCAGGCCGTGCTCGTCGAAGAGGCCCGCGCCCGCTGGCGGCAATCGCGCACAGCTTACAGGGACAGCCTGACCGTCACGGCGCAGGTCGTCTCCACAGCGCGGGCTGACAGTGACAGCCTCGACCGGCTGATCGCGGACAGCCAGTCCGCCGTCGGCAATCTCCAGGTCGCCCAGGCCGGCAACCAGATCGAAGCCCTGCAGACCGAGCAGCTCATGCAAATGGAAGCCATGATGGCGGCCCATTACCGCGCCGAGGCGCTGGAGCGGGCGCGCCAACTCGCCGAAGCCGAACGTGGTCGCGCACGCACCCGGGCCTTCCTCGGAGAATAGCGCGCCATGGACGTGATCGACACCTTCCTTGCGACCTTCATAGCTTACATTGACAGCGGGTTCGGCCTGCTGGCGGGCGATGTCGCTTATTTGTCGACCACGCTCATCGCCATCGACATCACGCTGGCGGGCCTGTTCTGGGCGCTAAGCCAGAACACGGACGTCATCGCCGGGCTCCTGAAGAAGGTGCTCTATGTCGGCTTCTTCGCCTTCATCATCGGCAACTTCTCTCTCCTCGCCGGTATCGTCTTTGACAGTTTCGCCGAGCTTGGCGTGACCGCTGGCGGCGGGACGATGACTGCCGATGATCTCCTGCGCCCCGGCTTCATTGCCAGTGTCGGTCTCGATGCCGGTCAGCCGCTGCTCGAAGAGATCAGCGACATGCTGGGGCCGATTTCGTTTTTTCATAACTTCATCATGATCGCGGTCATGTTCGTGGCCTGGGCGATCATCATGGTCGCGTTCTTTGTGCTCGCCGTGCAGCTCTTCATCACGATCCTGGAGTTCAAGCTGACGACCCTGGCCGGGTTCGTGCTCGTGCCCTTCGCGCTCTGGAACAAGACGACGTTCCTCGCCGAACGTGTCCTCGGCAATGTCATCACCTCGGGCATCAAGCTCATGGTGCTCGCCGTTATTATCGGCATTGGCTCGACGCTCTTCTCGTCGGTGACCGATGCGTTCCGCACCGGCGATGATGTGACGCTGGCGCAGGTCATGGGCACGGTGCTGGCTGCGATTGTCTTCTTCTGGATGGGCATCTTTGCGCCCGGCATTGCGAGCGGGCTGATCACCGGCGCTCCGCAGCTCGGCGCAGGCTCAGCAGTGGGTGCTACAGCGGGCGTCGCTGCCGGGACCTATGTAGCGGGCATGGGCGGCCGCGCCGCTGTCGGCGCGGTCGCGGGCGGTGCTTCAAGCGCCGTCAAGGCCGGCGCCAGCATGGCAGGAGCGGCGCGCACCTCCTATACGCTGGGCTCTGTCGCCTCCGGCGCATCCGGCGCAGCGGGCGTCGCCGCCGGCCTTGCCGGTGTCGCGCGCGCAGGCGGGGACGCCATGCGCCGCGCTGCAAGCCGTCCTGCCCAGTCCATGCGCGAGGCCTACCAACGCGGCAGTCAGGGCGCCTGGCGCGCAACCGGCGGGTCTGAGACCGCATCCATGCAAAGCTCTGCCTCCGGATCATCCTCATCCCAGAGCCCCGGCTGGGCCCGCCGCATGCAGACCAGCCAGCGCATGGGACAGGCAGGCCAAATGGCCGCCCATTCGATCCGCGACGGCGATCGCGGCGCTTCGGGCGCGAACCCAACCCTCAAAGACAAGGACGATTAGACGATGGCTTTCAGGCGATCTTCCTCCAGCTATGGGCCAAGCCCGTTCCCTGAAACGCCTTACCAGAAGGCCGGACAGGTCTGGGACGACCGTATCGGCTCCGCCCGCGTGCAGGCAAAGAACTGGCGGCTCATGGCGCTCGGCTGTCTCGGGCTCTGCTTCGTCACCTCCGGCGCGCTGGTCTGGCGGAGCATGCAATCGACCGTCACGCCTTATGTCGTGGAAGTCGATGAGACCGGCGCGGCCCGCGCCGTTTCGCCAGCGACGGAGCGCTACACCCCGACCGATGCGCAGATCGCGCATCACCTCGCCAACTTCATCGAGCACGTGCGCGGCCTCAGCGTCGATCCGGTCGTCGTGCGCGAAAACTGGCTGCGCGCCTATGACTTCGTCACTGACCGCGCCGCCACCACGCTCAATGAATACGCCTCGACCAATGATCCCTTCGCCGATGTCGGCAGAAAATCCCGCACGGTGGATGTCGTCAGCGTCGTGCGCGTCTCGGACGACAGTTTCCAGGCCCGCTGGATCGAGAAGACCTATGAGAATGGCGCGCTGGTTCGCGCCCAAAGGTTCACCGGCAACTTCACCCTCATCACCCAACCGCCGACGGATGCGCAGACCCTGCGCGCCAATCCGCTCGGCCTTTATGTCCATGCCCTGAACTGGGGTCAGGACCTCGTTACAGGAGAATGATCCCCATGCTTCGTATCCTCACCGCCGCTTCTGCCATGGCGCTATTGTCAGCCTGCGCCACGACGGAACTCGACCCCATCGATGCCAGCGCCTTCGTCGCCGCGACGCCTGTCGAGGACCGCGCTGACTACCCTGTCGAGATTGTCGAAACCGCCGTGGCACTTCCGCTGCCCGGCCAGATGATGCCCATCGGCACCCGCGTCACCACCAATCCCGATGGCAGCGTGACACGGACCTATACAAGGACCGTCAGCACGCCGTCGGTTTCACCGGCAGAAGCGATAAGACAAGGTCGCACCAGCGCCCTGATCGAACCTTCGGTCGACGGCTATGTGAACGCGATCCAGGTCTATCCCTATACCGAAGGCGCGCTTTACCGCCTCTATGCCAGCCCCGGCCAGGTGTCGGACATCGCCCTGCAGCCGGGCGAGGAACTCGTCTCGGTTTCGGCCGGTGACACGGTGCGCTGGGTGGTGGGGGACACGGTGTCCGGTTCGGGCGCGACGGCCCGCGCCCATGTGCTGGTCAAACCGATCAGCTCCGGCATCCGCACCAATCTGATGATCGCCACCGACCGGCGGACCTATCATCTGGAGCTGGAGAGCACGGAGGGCGGCTATATGGCCGCGCTCTCCTGGCGCTATCCGGCTGATGAACTGGCAGGCCTCACCGCCCGCAATGAACGCGCCATTGCAAGAGACGCTGGCAGCATTGAGCGCGGCCTGACGCTGGAAGGCCTGAACTTCGATTATCGGCTCTCCGGCGACAGCCCCGACTGGAAACCTGTGCGCGTCTTCGATGATGGCCGTCAGGTGTTCATCCAGATGCCCGAAGACATCGCCACCACAGACATGCCGCCGCTCTTTGTTCTGGGTGCGGACGGTGACGCGGAACTCGTCAACTACCGGGTGCGCGGCAATTATTATGTCGTGGACCGCCTGTTCCGTGCGGCGGAACTGCGGCTCGGCGAACGAAACCAGATGGTCGTCCGCATCTCCCGCAATGAGCGCCGTTCGCCTCTGGCTGGCCTGTTCGGGAACTGATGCCCATGTCCGAGCCCATTCCCTTCGACGAGCATGCCGAACGGCTGAAGATCCGCTCCAGCCCGAAGCCGGTTACGCGGATCAACCGCAAGGTCCTGATGGTCGGCGCAGGCCTCGGCGTGCTTGGCCTGTTCGCCGCCATGAGAATTGCATTGAAGCCACCAACCGCCGTCGATCCGGATGCAAGGCGCGAGCTCTACAACACCACGAACACACGCAAGCCCGAAGGCCTCTCCACCCTCCCGGCAAGCTATAGCGAGATTGCCCCGGTGGAAGACCGCATCGCGCGCCTTGGCCCGCCACTCTCCGGCGATCTCGGCGCGACCATGCTGCGGGCTGAACGCGAGCTTGGCATCGAACCCGAATATGTGACCCGCTTCGAGGACGATTTCCGCCCGAACCCGGCCGACGAGGCCGAACGCGCAAGGCGCATGCGCGAGGCCGCGCTTGCCGATGAAGCGGCCCGCGCGCCGGTCTTCTTCCGGCTCGACTCTCAGAGCGGTACCGCAAGCACCACCGACACCCGCTTCGCTTATCGCGACCCCGCGCTTGATCTTGGCTCTGAGCTGCTGGCGCTCGCCGCCCTGCCGCAGGGCGCGCCGTCAGCGTTCGGCCAGCCCGCCGATACCAATCTCCAGTCCCGTAAACTGGCCTTCGCCAGGGAAGGCGCGGACAGCGACATCTACAACCCTCACAGCATCGAAGACCCGGCTTCGCCCTACCAGGTCATGGCGGGCACGCTGATCCCGGCAAGCCTCGTGACCGGGATCAATTCGGACCTGCCCGGCACGATCGTCGCGCAGGTCACCCAACCGGTCTATGACACCGTGACCGGGCAATACCTTCTCATCCCGCAGGGCTCGCGCCTTATCGGGCGGTATCAGTCGGAAGTCTCGTTCGGTCAGGACCGCGCGCTCGTGACCTGGGACCGGATCATCTTCCCGGACGGGTCCTCCATCGTGATCTCGGCGCCGGGTGCTGACGCGCAGGGCTTTGCGGGGTTGTCCGACCGCACCGATCACCACTGGGACCGCGTGTTCCTCGCGGCAGGCCTCGCGACCATTCTCGGCGTCGGCGCCGAACTTGGCGCAGACGGAGACGGCGACCTGGAACGCGCCATCCGCCGCGGCACGACCGACACCGTCAACCAGGCCGGTCAACGCGTCGTCGAGCGCAATCTTGGCATCCAGCCAACCATCCGCGTGCGCCCCGGCTGGCCGGTGCGCGTGGTCGTCACCCGCGATCTCATTCTCAGACCCCATCCCCAAGGAGCCACACGATGACCCTTCGTCTCGGACAATTACCCGACCGCACCCCGGTGCGCATGAGCCTCTCGGTCGATCCCGAGCTCGCCAGCGCGCTCAGCGACTATGCCGAAATCTACCGCCAGACCTACGGCGCGGAGGAAAAGCCCGAAGCGCTGATCCCGGCCATGATCGAGAGCTTCCTGGCGTCCGACGCCGGGTTCAAGCGGGCGCGACGCGCCCTTCATTCAACCGCCAGCACGGAGACCTAAACCCATGGCACAGATCGGAACATTCACCCTGAAGGAAGGCAGCTATACCGGCACCATCCGCACCATGACCATCAATGTCAAAGCCCAGCTTGTTCCCAACAGTGACAAGGCCTCAGACGGTGCCCCCGACTTCCGCCTCTATGCCGGCGGGGCCGAACTCGGCGCTGCCTGGCGTCAGGAAAGCAAGGATGGCGAAACGCCCTACCTCGCCGTCAAACTCGACGACCCGAGCTTTGCCAGCCCCATGCGCGCGGCCTTCTTCGAGAACGAGAAAGACGGCACCGGCGTGATGGTGTGGAACCGGGCGAAGACGGTGTAATCGGAGTGCGTCATGTTGCATCGCGTAAAGGAGGGCGGGCGCACAGGGCTTAGGGATTTCGCGCGGGACCTGAACCCGCCGCCAAAGGCCCCTGCTCCGGTCACTTCAACCGATCCTGAACGGATCACGCCCGCCGACATCTTCAGGCGCCGAACCGTCAGGCGGCCGGAGCTTCGCAAGCTTGTGCCGCTCTCCGATACGACGATCTACGAACTCGAACAGAAGGGCGAATTTCCGCAGCGGTTCTACCTGACACCCCGATGCGTCGTCTGGCCCCTCGCCGAAGTGCTGGAGTGGATCGACGCCCAAAGGCGCAAGGGTCGCGAAGGCTGCGGACCGCATCCGGATTATCGAATGCGGTGAACTGTCTCAAATATCCCTCATTGCGGACAATGCTGCGTTTCGTAGGCAGCGCGCCCGTTAGCAGACATCCAATCGTTAAGTCGTATTGACTGCGACACCGCCAAAGCATCTTCCGAGCCGCCCACCGCAGGATGAGTTGAACAAGCAGCTGACGAAGGCACAGTGCATCGCTTGGCCCCGTCTTGGACTAGAGGCCGCGAAAGATCAGCCACCGCCTCTTGCAGCTACGGGGTGAGGAGCTCCTGCAACCCGCGATAAGCCGCCGCAAGCTGCTTCACCAGCGCGTCGTAGACATCAAAGAACGGCGCGGCGGCCGGGAGACCAAGGCGGCTCGTGATATCGTCCATCTTGTCCGACGCCGTCCCCGTAGATGTGAGATGCAGGTTTGCCACCCGGAGATCGTAGGTCACGAAGAGCGGCAGCATGAGATTCGAAATTGCGGAACTGCCGGGAAGCGTTTCAAGTAGTGTCTGCAGGCGCTTCAGGCCGCCAAGGCCTTTGGGATCGCCTCCGGCCGCGCTCAGCAACTTCCCGATGGCCTGTGTATCCAGAGATTCGACGTGGATCTTGTTGAGCGCGTCCGCCGCATGCTGTTGGTTCTTCACGCTGTCTGTGAGCGGCCTCGCAAAGTCGAGGGCGATCGCCACCACTTCGGCTTCAAGGTGGGCGAGCGTCGCTCCAAAATGCATCCTGGCAGCTTCGAGGAAGTCCGTCCTTGCCGCGAGTAGGTCGTTTTCCGGTGTTGGATCGGAAAATATGCAGTCGATCTGTCCATCGTAGAATTCGCTGCCGATGGAGTGATCCGATTCCACGTTTTCAGACAGCAGGTAATACTGTTCCGGCACGGGCAATGTCGCGATGTCGCCGAGCCACATCACGACGCGGCCATTTCGGTTGATGCCAAAGCTTATCTGGTTGTCTTCGTCCGTGGTGATCGTGCCGTACGTCCGAGACGCAAACGTCAGGCGATAGCCCGACGCCGTGTCGTATTTCAGCAAGACCCCTCTCTTGAAGAACACAGGTGTGAGAAAACCGTCCCCCTGCCCGCGAAGGCCAGGCAGGTATTCGTAGTCGTCCGCATCATACTGGAACGGCACGTCCGTGAAGGGGTAGCGGTCTTCAAGCTTCCTACGCGTTACGGTGACACCGGCGGATACCTTGGACACGCACTGCTCGTGCAGCCGGATGATCGAGATGCGCGATCGGTCCGGAAGATAGTCCTTCTCGCACGTAGAACACCGAAGTACGGGCAGCCCTTTGATGGCTATCCGCGCCCCTGACACAGTTTCGTCGAAGTCAGCATAAGCGAGATCGAGCCAACCGTCGCAGTCAGAGCACCTCAAGCGCTGCACGTGACCAGGCGGCGGGAAAATGTCTTTGATGTCCACGGTGCCCCCCATAGTTACACCTTCCTACTTAGACCGATGTGTTGCAACATGGGATTGTCCACGACATTCATCCAATCTGACCTGGGATCCACGATTGGCCGTTTGGCGCCATCAGCGCTGCTTCGCGCCGCAATCGCAAACGTCAGCTTTGGCCTACGCTTCATGCCGGTCGTAAAGACTCCTTCTGCGCCCGAACCGGAAGTGACGATCACCCCACCCTCGGATCAGCGGCGTAGACCGCCATGCTCTCCGGGATGATGTTCGGCTTGCGGCTTTCACCCGCAGCCCAGGCATCGATCATGTCGGCCCATTCCTGCATCATGTGGCGGCGCTGGTCTGCATATTCGGCCTTGTTGTAGACCCCACGCGAAGAGCGCCGGTCTTCGTGCGCGAGGCTTTTTTCGATCCAGTCGCGATTGAAACCAAGCTCATTCAGGAGCGTCGAGCCCGTGCGCCGCAGGTCGTGGACGGTGAAAGGCTCCAGCGGAAGCTCCATCTCGCTTGCCAGCTTGTGGGCGCTGTCGGTGATCCGGTTGAAGGTCGCATTCGATATCGGGCGAAACGTGTCATAGCGCGACGGGAAGACGTATTTCGATCCGCCTGCGCAGGTTTTAAGCGCCACCAGAATATCGAGCGCCTGGTTCGACAGATAGACATTGTGGTCGAGGCCGGTCTTCATCCGCTTCTTCGGGATGGTCCAGACCGCATCCTGGAAACTGACTTCATCCCATGTCGCATGGGCGACCTCGGTCTTGCGCTTCATCGTCAGCAGGATGAATTTCACGCCGAGCTTCAGCGTCGGATTGGCGGTGATCTCTTCGAGCACGCGATAGAGGACCCGGATCTCCAGCGGCGTGAGCGAGCGGTCGCGGGGCCGGACACGCGCGATCGACCGGGGATCGACCTCCTCGGCGGGATTCTCGACACGGATGCCGTGCAAATTGGCGAAGGCGTAGATGAGCTTGATGAACTCGCGGGCGTGCAGCGCCGTTGAAGGCGCGCCCCGCTTCTTGATCTTGTCGCAGAGCTGACGGACGTCCTCGCTCGTCACTTCGCGCAAGGTGTAATTGCCCAGCGCCGGGATCAGGTCACGATCGACAATGTGACGACGCATGTCGCGGGTCGAGTCCGACATCTCGCTCTCAGCGAGCCAGCGCTGAGCAAGCTCCCCGAACGTCCCTTCGGATTTCGCTTTGGCCTTGGCCCGCTTCTTTTCCTTGGCGGGTGAGACACCCTCATCCACGAGCTTCTTCGCATCGATCAGCTTCTCGCGCGCAGCCGCCAGCGTGATCCCGTACTTGCCATAACGCCCGATGGTCAGCGTCTCCCGGCGCCCGTTCACACGGTAATCGTAGCGGAAGGTCTTGGTGCCCGTCGGCGCGACGGACACATAGAGACCGTCCCGGTCTGCGACCTTGTAGGGTTTATCCTTTGATTTCAAAGACTTGATTGCAATATCGGTCAGCATGTTGCGCCTCCTTCCCACCAATTTTACCGTCAGGCCGAAATGGCCAATTTTCCACAACAAAAAACTTATTTTTCAATGCGTTATGCCGAAAAAATACCGTCAGGCCGCCAAAATGGGCTGACGGTATTTTGACTTTAGGCAGGAAGAGGCAATTTGTATACCGTCAGGCGATACCGTCAGAATGTTCCGTTGGCCCGCGATAGAAGGCGATAGACACCGAACGAAAATCGGTATCAAGCTATTGTATTTGTTGAATTTATTGATCGTTCGCGATAGTCCGCGAGAGACGCGGAATCATTCCCACTCAATCGTGCCGGGAGGTTTAGACGTGATGTCATAAACCACGCGGTTGACGCCTTTGACCTCGTTGATGATGCGGGTCGCGACCTTGCCAAGGAAGTCATGTGGGTATGGGTAATAGTCCGCCGTCATGCCATCGGTTGAGGTTACGGCGCGCAGCGCCAATACCGCTTCATAAGTGCGAAGATCGCCCATAACGCCGACAGTGTTTACCGGCAGCAGAACAGAGAAAGCCTGCCAGATCTCGTCATAAAGGCCAGCTTTTTTGATCTCTTCAATATAGATCGCATCGGCTTTGCGAAGCGTATCTGCTTTTTCACGGGTGATCTCACCTGGAATACGAATGGCAAGGCCAGGGCCCGGGAACGGGTGGCGGCCGATAAAGGCTTCCGGTAGACCAAGCTCGCGGCCAAGCGCGCGGACTTCGTCTTTGAACAGCTCACGTAGCGGTTCCACCAGCTGCATATTCATGCGCTCTGGCAAGCCGCCAACATTGTGGTGAGATTTGATGGTGACAGACGGGCCACCAAGTGCGGAAACGCTCTCAATCACATCTGGGTAAAGCGTGCCCTGTGCGAGGAAGTCAGCGCCGCCGACCTTTTTGGCTTCTTCTTCGAAGACGTCGATGAAGAGACCGCCAATGATCTTACGCTTGCGTTCCGGATCAGACACGCCGTCCAGCTTGCCGAGGAACAGCTCTGAGGCGTCCACATCGACCAGCGGGATGTTGTAGTGATCACGGAAGAGGTTCACGACCTGCTCGGACTCGCCTAGGCGCATCAGGCCGTGGTCGACATATACACAGGTCAGCTGGTCACCAATGGCTTCATGGATAAGAACAGCGGCAACAGAGGAATCCACGCCGCCGGACAGGCCGCAAATGACTTTCTTATCGCCAACCTGTGCACGGATTTTTTCAATCGCTTCGGCGCGATAGGCGGCCATAGACCAGTCGCCCTTAAAGCCCGCGACATTGTGAGTGAAGTTGCGCAGCAGTTGGCGGCCATGAATGGTGTGAACGACTTCCGGGTGGAATTGCGTGCCGTAAAAGCCGCGCTCCGGATCAGAGATAACTGCGAATGGCGCGCCCGGTGACCGGGCAACGACGCCAAAGCCAGGCGCCATATTGGCAACGTGGTCGCCATGGCTCATCCAGACTTCTTCTTTATCGCCGCCGACGAACATGTCTTCGAATAGCGGGTCATCTGAGACTTTTTCGATAAAGGCACGGCCAAATTCGCGGCTGGTGCCGCCTTCAATCGTGCCGCCCAGCATGTGCATCATGGCCTGTTGGCCATAGCAGATACCGAACACGGGAATGCCAAGTTCAAAGACTTTTGCATCTGGTAGCGGTGCATCTTCCCAATACACGCTGGATGGTCCGCCCGAGAGGATGATCGCCTTCGGGGCATAGCTTTCGAGGAAAGCTGCATCCACTTTGTTGTAAGGGTGGATCTCACAATAGACGCCGCTTTCGCGGACACGTCGAGCGATCAGCTGAGTGACCTGTGAGCCAAAATCGATGATGAGAAGATGTTCGTGTGCCGTCATGGCGCTCTATAGACAGGAATCGAGCCGAATTTCAATTCCCGCCAGCCAGAAATGCACCATTCCTTATAGGCTGAGGTGGTCTGGCCGGGTGTCGAATGCTGCTGTTTGGTCAAACCTCGTCTGGCAATTCGTTAAAAATTTTAACGTGGGCAGAAAGCGGGCCTTTGGCGCTTGTGGATAAGTTCGCAAAAAACGAATGCGAGACCAGAATGTCCATCACAGCTTTGACGTCCTATGCGACGACCCTTCGTCAGGTGACGCCTTCATCTGTTGCCACGCGTGATACACAGCGCGCTGAAGCCAAAACGGGTAATGGCCCGACAGATAATGTCGTCACGACAAAGCTGACTGAAGCGGTTTCATCAGATCAGTTAAAAACGCTGAACAATCTGCGCGCCGTTAAAGAAAAGCTGTCGTCTGAGCTTTCGTCATTCGAAAACCGTTTCGCTGAATTTGAGCCGGGCGAGTCTCTGCAAGCGGATGCCGATGAAATGGCCGATATCGGCAAGGGCGTCTACCGGGTAGCCAGACGCCTTGAGAGAATTCAGGCCCGCATTGATGGGCTGCTTAAAGGGGCTGATCCTGACGATGCTGATGGCATTGCGAAGGGCCGCGGCGGCAAGCGCTATGATGAGAAAACCCTGAGCACGGACGTCAGTATCGCACAGCGCGCCTATTCGGTTGTCACGAACGTTCTGGACCGATTTGCGTCAATTAAGTCGGAAGCCACCGAACAGGGGGATACCGAGGTTCTGAAATCACGTGCGATGAAATTAGCAGACACGCACGGTAAACGCGTGGAAAACTGGCTGAAACACATGTCGTCCGATTTTCAGGCCGCAGCAGCCAGCAAACAGAAAGTGTCCATTACGGTCTGAGCTTAATACTCAGCGTTCAACGTGACCGTTCCTAAAACGAAATCGCCTTGTTCGGCATAGGTCGGAACCAGAAAGTTGGCGTGGATACGCGCTTGCAGGGTTCCATTTGCAAGGCAGGCAACTTCGACTGTCGGGTTCGCCCGGCCCAATACGAATATGGCTGCGCCATACGCATTAGCACCAACAATGCTTGCGACCCCATAGGAATGATCTTCTGTAAACAGGAGCCGTCCGCCAGAATTGGTTGCCGGGTCGACATCAGCGCTGAAATAAAGCGGTAGCTCCGCCTCACATGTGATGTCGATCAAGGCGATGGCGCTTTCGTCGACCTGACAACCGGTCACGTCTGCGAGTGGTTCAAGGTCTGCGTTCACGCCTGACCCGGCAGCACCTGAAAAGCTTGCATTATAGAGGCAGAAATGGTCAGGATCATTGCCACGAGGCGATCGTACGGCGATGTTGAATTCCTGTGCGACAGCCATGGAGACCGCCTCATCCGGGGCTGAAATGGTTGCATTCACTTCAACCGTCGTCGCGTCCTGCGCAGTGCCTGTGCCGCATGCCATGAGTGCGGCGATTACGACGCCTGCTAAAAAATGGCTTCTCAATTCACCCTCCATTGAATGCCCAATACGCGACTCTACGAGTGAGCCGCGACTTTTCGGACATTTGGATGGGCGGTCTTATTTTGCCTTTTCGAGAACAGCGAAAAAGAAGCCGTCCGTCCCGGCTTTGCGCGGGGTCAGGCGAACAGCGCCGCCCGGAATCTGATTGCGGCGAACAATGTCTGCGCCTGTATCGGTCAGCTGGCCGGACTCGATTGCGCTTTGGGCTGCATCAAGTTGTTTGAACGCCGAATTGCGCTCCAGGAATGCGTTGACTTGATCCTCGTCTTCTTCGGCGAGGAAAGAACAGGTCGCATAAAGCAGGCGCCCGCCTGGCTTCACATATTCTGAAGCCTTGTCGAGGATCATGGATTGTTCCTCATTGCGTTTGGCGAGTGCGGATTCTTTCAGACGCCATTTGGTGTCCGGTTTGCGTCGCCATGTGCCCGTGCCGGTGCAAGGCGCATCGACAAACACAAGGTCCATTTTGCCGATAAGTGCCTCAAGGCTTTCAGGTTCTTTCGGGTGGCAAAGCTGGACATTGTGAGCACCTGAGCGTTTGAGGCGCGGGATCAGTGCCGACAGGCGTCGCCCGTCAATATCATAGGCGAAGACCTGTCCTTTGCCTTCGAGCATTGCCGCCAGCGCAAGTGTCTTGCCGCCACCGCCTGCGCAATAGTCCAGAACATTGTCGCCCGGTTTTACATTGCCTGCCGCAGCCGCGATTTGTGAGCCGGCATCCTGAACTTCAACCCAGCCTTTTGAATAGGCCGGTATCGTCTGAAGGCTGGTTTCCCGCTCTGAAGGGTCAGGCGCTGGAATGTGATAGGCATTGATCAGAAGGTCTGAGGCTTTGCCGTTTGCTGTTTTCACGGCCTTACCGGCTTTTTCGGCATCGGCTTTGAGCGTGTTGATGCGCAGATCGACTGATGCGCGCACCGACATAGCCTGCGCTTCAATCACGGTGTCTTCGCCAAACACCCGTTCCATGTGTGGGGTCAGCCATTCCGGATAGTCGCCGCGCACATGCAGCGGAGCCGATGGATCTGGTGCCAGAAGCAGGCCTTCGCGCTCCTCGCCAGTCAGAGGTGCCGGTGCATGCTCGTCTTTAAGCGCGGTCTCAATCGTTTTGAGATCCCAGTCCCAGACATGGCGTAGCGCACCCAGAATAAGGACACGCGGCGCTTCGGATTGCATGGCATATGCGAGAGAATTTCGATGGCGGAGCGCATCCAGCACAAGGCCTGAAACCCATGCCCGGTCCTTCGCGCCAGCATAACGTGCACGTTTACCCCAATCGCGCATGGCAGACTTTACTGGCTGGTGCCGGTTCATCACGTCATCAAGGACCTGAATTGCAGCATCGATGCGGCCGCCATTTTTCATCTGGGTATCTCTCTTTGTTTAAGGCGGCACGCTTAGCGCCGAGACCGCGCCAAATCAATCCAAACCGCCTCAGACCCCGCGATTTCATGGGGTCTAGCTGTCCATTTCGCGGACAAACTGGTGCAGGAGCCGCTTGTTATGGTTCTAGGGGTGTGGTCCCCTTTGAAAAAAGATAGGGGAAGAAATGCAGTTCAAACTGGCTGAGGGTATGCGCGAGGCAGGGCGTTCTGACTGGAAACAGCTGGGCGATATTCTGGGCGAGGCCTTCGCCGAAGACCCGATCAATGACTGGATTTTCGAAAACCCGCGCGCAATCACCTCGCTGTTTCGGATCATGGCAGACGATATTTATACGCGGCAGGGCTTTTGCCATTTGATTGGCGACGACGCCGCGGCCATGTGGTTGCCAATGGGCGTAACGCCTGACCTTTCCAGAATGGGGCTTTTGCGTCTCGTTGCGTCTCAAATGCGTTGGGGCGCCAAAGGTGCGCTCAAACGTGGCATGGGTGCAGGCGCAGCAATGGAAGCTCATCACCCGGAAACGCCACATTTGTATCTCTTTGCGATTGGCACCCGAAATGCGGCACGCGGAAAAGGTTTGGGTAAAGCTCTGCTTCGTCCGGTTCTTGAGATAGCAGACCGTGAGGGATGGCCAATTTATCTGGAGAATTCCAATCCGGTGAATTCAGGGTTTTATCGGGCCAATGGATTTGAGCAGATGGGCGAGCCTTTTCCGGTCGGTGAAGGATCGCCGGTTATGGAGCCCATGTGGCGGGCGCCAGCGCAAATTCGCAAGGTTTCAGCGATATGAGCATGCTCGTTTAAACGGCGAGGGCTGATTAATTCGCTGGAGACAAGTTCGTATTGCTCAGAGCGCGTCGCTCTGTCTTATTGATTTCGGTCAATTTGCGGCGCAGTACAGTGAGATATGATCTGAACTGGCACCTGTTTTGGACTCTCGTGAAACTGAAACTCTCATCACTCATGTGCTGAGGGGACAATATACGCCGCAGGAAAAGGCGGAATTTGATACCCGTCTGGAAACCGACGCAGAATTTCGTGCGCTTGTTGAAGAAATGACTGAATGGCTGAAGCCGGCTGATGCATCTGAGGATGAATTGGGGCCATCGCCCAGTCTTTTGTCAGATTTGCTTTCAAAGCTCGATGATGAGCCTAAAGAAGGCTGATCATTCCATAAACAGACCGACCTGAGCTGTTTCAAAGGGCAGGGTGTCTCGCAGCATCTTCAGACCGCGTCGTATCCAGCTTTTGATCGTATTGATGGAAATCGACATTTCATCGGCTATCTCCCGAACCGTTTTTCCGAGGAGGAAGCGGCTGTGAATGACGAACGCCATTCGGCTTGGTAGTCGGTGGAGTTCAGCTTCCAGAATGCGGCGGATTTGCGAGCGGTCTGTTTCGACATCCGGGCGTTCGGCTGTATCTGGAATTGTCTCGCAAATGTCTTCGCATGCGGCATGGCGTTGCTGGCGACGCCATTCGTCGATTGCGTGATTGCGCATAATCACCATCATCCAGGTCAGGGCGCGACCTTTTTCATCGTCGAAATGGTGCGCTTTCCTCCAGATGGCCAAATACCCTTTCTGAAGAACATCCTGTGCGAGATCGTCATCCTTTACGATGCGGCGGGTCAGTCGGTACAGAAGTCCGGACGTCAGATTGTATAGTTTGATGAAGGCATGCTTCTCACGATTGGCGCATTGAGTGAGCGCCTCGGACAGTTCGAAATCTTCTACGTTCATATTCCCTCACCCTCAAAATCGCTGTCCCGTCCCTACACATATATTGAGCTAGCCTGACTGGGTTTGATTCCCAGTGGTTTGTGGAAAAACTGTAAGGTGAGGCAGCACATTTTTCGCACACGATTGATTTGGTAAGAAAATTTTTTCCGATTCTTTGCACCCTTTTGCTCAGATCGGCTCGTAGCTCCCGTGATCCGACCCTTTGGATCGTTCGTTTTGAACAACGACAGGAGCTATCTTTATGACACCCAAATTGAAACTTTCTCTCACAGGCAAGACCGCTCTGGCAGGCCTTTTCTTTGCGCTTTTACCAGCGCAGGCAGCTATGGCGCAGGTCGTAACCGGTGTGGGTGCAACTGCGTCTCCTGACGCTGCTGTTGCCGTTGGAGATGGGGCGAGCGCAGATGGTGATGGTGCTGTAGCGATTGGCGATGATGCTTCGGCGACCGGTCCTGACGCGACGGTTGTCGGTACCGATTCAACTGCGGACGGCCCATCGACAACGGTATTTGGCGGTGAATCTACGGCGACCGGTCCGGGCGCTACTGCAATTGGCTGGCAGGCTATGGCGACCGCTGAACGCGCAACGGCTATTGGTCATCTTGCAACGGCACAGGGCGTCCGCTCTACCGCTGTTGGCGAGAATGCAGATGCGCGTACCGATTTCTCTACAGCGATCGGCAATGAAAGCATTGCAGCCGGAACAGATGCTCTGGCGGTGGGCGATACCTCACGCGCATCTGGCAATTCAACTACATCTCTCGGCGGTGAATCCTTCTCACAAGGTCCTGGTGCGACCGCGCTGGGCTGGCGCTCCCGCGCACTCGGTGAGCGCGCTACCGCAGTAGGCCATCTGGCATCGGCGACCGGTGAGCGTGCATTGGCGGTCGGCGAGAACGCAACGGCGCGTTCGGATTTTGCAACCGCGATAGGTAATGAGTCTGTAGCGGATGGCATTGATGCGCTGGCGCTTGGTGATAATGCGCACGCGATTGGAAACTCAACATCTGCTCTCGGCGGTGAGGCCGTTGCGACCGGTCCGGGTGCGTCTGCGTTTGGCTGGCGTTCGCGCGCCGTCGCTGAACGTGCCACAGCTGTCGGTCACCTCGCGACTGCGCAAGGCGTTCGTTCGGTCGCTGTCGGTGAAAACGCGAATGCGCGATCAGATTTCTCGACTGCGATTGGTAATGAGTCCGTTGCAGATGGCGTGGACGCAATGGCCGTCGGTGACAGTGCTCGCGCAATCGGCAATTCTACATCCGCAGTTGGCGGTGAGAGCATTGCGACTGGACCGGGTGCATCTGCGTTTGGCTGGCAGTCCGTTGCCGGTGCAGAACGCGCGACTGCGCTGGGCCACCTTGCGACTGCACAGGGTATCCGCTCCGTTGCTATTGGTGAAAACGCTGATGCTCAGACGGATTTCTCCACCGCGATCGGTAATGAAAGCACCGCGAATGGCGTAGATGCGCTCGCAATTGGTGATTCCACATCTGCATCGGGCAATTCCACCACGGCTGTTGGCGGTGAAAGCATTGCGACGGGCCTAGGTGCGACCGCCTATGGCTGGCAATCTGTAGCGGGCGCGGAACGTGCGACTGCGCTTGGTCATCTTGCTGCTGCAACCGGTGTCCGGTCTGTGGCTGTCGGTGAAGCGGCGATGGCGTCTGGCATGAATGCGATTGCCGTCGGCAATGAAGCAAGCGCCAGCTATGATAACTCTGTTGCAATCGGCAATGGCGCGACGACGACACGTGATGATCAGGTCGCGATTGGCGGCGATGATAGCACCTACACGATGTCCGGCATCAATTCGACGGCAAGCACATCTGCACAGTCAGGTCCGATTGGCCTCGTTACAACAGACCAGAATGGTAATCTCGCAGCCGATTACACTTTCTCGGACTCGTTGACAGCGAATGCAGGTGCCATTGCTTCAAACACCAATCTAATTTCGCTCAACTCAGATCTCATCGCAGAAAACTCTGAGCTGATCCGCGATAATCAGGCAGGCATTGCCGCGGCTATGGCGCTCGACATGCCTTATATTCCGGTAGGCCGTACATTCGGTCTGTCCGGTGGTTTCGGTTTCTACGGAGATGAAAGTGCATTCTCTGCCGCGGGTGCGTACCGTGTCAGCGATCACTGGCAGTTCAATGCTGGTGTTGCAACGGGCATCGACCGGGGTGAAACCGGTGGTCGGGTTGGCTTCTCAGCCAGCTGGTAAGTCTGCAGTCAGATAGCTCTGAGGAAGGCCGTATCTTTGGGTACGGCCTTTTTCATTTCTTCCCTGAACCACGAGTTCAGTGCGCATTCATGAGGCGTGCGTCATGCACTCCGTTCGATGTGCGATCAGCTGAAAGGTCGCGGGGAACTTTCTCCGCAAACGGACGTAATAGCTCTCAGGACAGGCTGGAGGGACAGAATGTGTAATCACGCCAGAGTAACAGGCAGATGCGAATGCGGTGCCATTGAGTGGACCGCACCTATGACAGATGCCTCAGCGGCGTGTGATTGTCATATCTGTGCAGAGACGAGCCCTGAATGGGCAAGCTGCGAGACGAATGACTTCGATATCGTGAAAGTTTCGGCCCCGGTTGTTGGCCACCAGGCTGGTCCGTTTTCACCACGACACTATCACTGTGGAAGCTGCAATTCGCCTGTATGGACATGGACGGCTGACACCAAACGTCGCCGCGAAGGTCTGGCCGGTATGTCGGACTATGAAAATCCGATCCTGAACTGGAATGTACGTCTGGCTACAGATGAAGAAGGCGCGCCTGTGCGGCGCGCCTCCACTGAAACGATCGCTGCCTGATCAGGCTTTAACTGCGAGGCAAAGAGTAATTCGGCGCCTCGCGGGTCATGGTCACGTCATGGACGTGGCTTTCACGAAGGCCTGCGCCGGTAATCTGCACAAATTTCGCTTTTTCATGCATTTCGGTGATCGTCTTTGCGCCGACATAGCCCATCGCTGCGCGAAGGCCGCCAACGAACTGGTGCAGGATCGGGCCGATTGGCCCTTTAAACGGAACCTGACCTTCAATGCCTTCCGGAACGAGCTTTTCCTGAGAAACCTCTTTCTGGAAATAGCGGTCAGCTGACCCGCGCGCCATAGCGCCGAGCGATCCCATACCGCGATACGCTTTGTAGGACCGGCCCTGATAGAGGAAGACCTCTCCAGGCGCTTCTTCTGTGCCTGCAAATGCAGAGCCCATCATTGCTGTAGAGGCACCTGCTGCAATGGCTTTCGCAAAGTCACCAGAGAATTTGATGCCGCCATCTGCAATGATTGGCGTTCCAGAGTCCTTCGCCGCGCGTGCGGCTTCAGAAATCGCAGTCAGCTGAGGCACACCAACACCGGCAACGATGCGCGTTGTACAGATAGAGCCCGGGCCAATGCCCACTTTGATAGCGTCGGCGCCCGCATCAATCAGGGCGCGCGTACCGTCAAAGGTTGCGACATTGCCAGCGATAACCTGAACGCGGTTGGAGATGCGCTTCACGCGAGACACAGCATCCAGAACGGATTGGGAATGGCCGTGCGCGGTGTCGATCACGAGCACGTCCACGCCTGCTTCGAGAAGGCGTTCTGAACGTTCATAGCCGGCATCACCCACGGTAGAGGCTGCGGCGACAAGCAGTCGGCCTTTATCGTCTTTTGCCGCGTTCGGGTTTGCGACGGCCTTTTCCATATCCTTCACGGTGAGCAGGCCAACGCAGTGGTCATTACTGTCCACAACAACAAGGCGCTCGATTTTGTGCTCATGGAGGAGACGACGGGCTTCTTCCTCGGAAACGCCCTCGCGGCATGTAATGACGTTTTTCGTCATCAGCGCAGATACAGGCTGGTCGAGGTTCTCGGCAAAGCGAACATCACGATTGGTGATAATGCCGACGACTTTTCCCGGTTTGGAGCTGTCTTCCATTTCGACAACTGGGTAGCCGGAGAAGCCGGTTTTTTCTTTCAGCTTTTTCAGGTCGCGCAGTGTGGTTTGCGGCGTCACCGTAGCCGGGTTGATGACAACACCGCTTTCGAACTTCTTGACTTGGCGGACCTGCTTGGCCTGCTCTTTCATGGTCAGATTGCGATGAAGCACGCCAATGCCGCCAGCCTGTGCCATCGCAATGGCAAGTTTGGCTTCGGTCACTGTGTCCATCGCAGAAGAAGCGAGCGGGATGTTGATTGAAATTGTGTTGGTCAGGCGCGAGCGGACGTCAGTCTGAGCCGGCATGACTTCAGACGGACCGGGCTCGAGAAGCACATCATCGAAAGTGAAAGCGGAGCGAATCTGCATGGGGTCTGCATCCTTTTTGGCCTAATAAGAGGATGCGACCCGTCGGGCAAGTGGAAATTTCTGAAATCGGGCCGATTTGGCGGAAGCTTATTCGTCCAGTTCGGCAGCGCATTCCAGCAATTGCAATGTCATGGGCAGCGCCGTCATCTGCTCATTCGCGGGTAGGGTGGAAATCGCGTCGATCGGATCAGACGCCCCATCGCGAATGGCGTCAGCAATATTGGTGATCACGCCAGCGGGCATGCTCTGTTCCATTTTACTGTACAGACAATCGCAATACGCCTGGTTCACACGCTCATCCGTGTCGATGCAGGACTGAACGATGACCTGCTCATCCGTTTTAGAGCAGCCTGTAATGAAGGCGGTGACACTAAGAGCAAGAATAAGCGCTGACTTTTTCATCGGTCTTACAGTTCCATCATCTGATTTAAGCGTGTGACGCTTCGGATTTTACGCCTTCTCTCAGCCAGAGATAAAGCGGCAATGCAAGCGACCATCCCACAAGGAAGTTGGCAGGGATAACAACCCACCATCGGGTGATGCCAAGCATGCGGGCATCGGTGAAGGACCAGACCAGAAAAACCACGGATGAAATCAATACATCTGCTGTGAAGGCGGAGGCGGCCCCATTTGGGAAAATCGCTCCTATGAAAAGTGGAAGATTGACCCCGTGGGAGGCGAACCATGAGCCGAAGCCAAGCCATGGAATGATCGCGCCGATAATCGCGAGTATCAGATAAAAGGTGCGCATAGTGTCTCCCCCATAAAAAAAGCCCCTGCGCTGGCAGGGGCTTTGATGCGTTGATTACTCGTCGGCGGCGGTGTCGTCGCCGGTAAGCTGTTCCATCAGATATGTGATCTCCAGAGACGATCTGCGGGCAGCTTCCTGCAGGTTCGCAGCGGCTGAATGCCCGCCATCGATATTCTCATAATAGTAGAATGGCAGCTCGGCCTGTTCGAACAAATACGCCATCTTCCGCGCATGGCCCGGATGCACGCGGTCATCCTTCGTCGAGGTCAGGAAGAATGGGGTCGGGTAATCGGCTTCCGGGTCGAAATTATGGTATGGCGACATCTGCACCAGCCATTCACGCTCTTCCGGAACTTCAGGTGAGCCGTATTCGCCAACCCAGGATGCGCCCGCAAGCAGCATGTGATAGCGCAGCATATCCAGAAGTGGCACCTGAACGACGACGGCGTTCCAGAGGTCCGGACGCTGGTTCAGCATGACGCCCATCAAAAGGCCGCCATTTGACCCGCCCTGAATGCCCAGATGGTCCGGGCTGGTAATGCCGCGTTCGATCAGATCTTCGCCGACTGAGATAAAGTCATCATAAATGATCTGGCGATTGGTCTTCAGGCCAGCCTGGTGCCAGTCCGGCCCAAACTCACCGCCGCCGCGAATATTGGCCAACACATATGCGCCGCCTTGTTCCAGCCACATGCGACCGCGCAAGCCGGAATAAGAAGGGGTCATGGAGACCTGAAAGCCGCCATATGCATAGAGCAGGGTCGGTGTGGAGCCATCCATTGGGATGTCTTCACGGTGAACCACGAAGTACGGGACCATAGTGCCATCGGTCGATTCAGCTTCAAACTGTTCAACGACAAGGCCATCTGCATCAAACCATTCTGGCAGGCTTTTAAGGTCTGAAATCTCACCGGTGGTGGTATTGAATGACATCAGCGTGTCAGGCGTCAGAAAGCCCTCATAATTGATGAAGACTGTGTCCTCTTGCAGGCTGGCAAAGGTGATACCGAGTGAGCCGTTCTCTGGCAGGTCGAGCGGGCTGGTCGCCCATTCGCCAGTGAAGTTGTCTGGAATGGCCTGCAGGATCTGACCAGCAACATTGTCTGTGATGGAAATCAGCACGGCTTCCTTAGCCAGAGCGACAGATGAGATTGCCTGGCGCTCATTTGGCGCGAACACTTCCCAGACATAACCAAGCTCGCCTGTTTCCAGCATGGCCGCATTTACAGCGACAAGGCTGCCGGATGCGAAGGAAAGCTCTTCACCTTCGTGCTCAACCACCCAGTCTTCTTCCAGCGTAATGAACACCAGATCCCACTGCGTGCCGACAATGGAAGATTTTTCAGGCAGCGGCATTTCCACTGCTTCAGTTCCGCCATTCGGGAAGGAGTAGTATTTCCGGGTGAAGAAGGTATCGGCGCGGACGACCATTTCCATTTCTTCGCCGCCAGCCATTTCCAGCGTGCTCGGCCACACGCCTACATCGCTGGCCTCGCCGGTGAAGATGGTTTCAGCCTCTTCGAGTGGCGTGCCACGAGTCCATCGGCGTACTTCTGACGGATAGCCGGATTCTGTCAGCGTTGAGCCATCAGCGCCCCAGTCCGTGCCAATCAGCAGCGTGTCATAATCAACCCATGCGGTGCCAGCTTTCGCTTCTGGCACGTAAAAGCCGTCTTCGACCCAGCTTGCGCTGTTCAGGTCGAATTCGCGCATTTCCGCAGCATCTTTGCCGCCATTGGAAAGGGAAACGAGACATGCCCAGCGCTCATCGCCCGGCGCGCTATAGCAATCTGCACCTTTATAAACCCAGTTGGCTTCTTCTTCGGCGGACAGCGCATCAAAGTCGACAATGGTTTCCCATTCCGGCGCATCGCTCGCATAGCTTTCTAGTGATGTGCGGCGCCAGAGCCCACGAACATTGGTGGCGTCCTGCCAGAAATTATACACCTGTCCGTCGCGTACTGAACCGTATGGAATACGGTCAGATGAGTTGACGACTTCCAGCGCTGCGGCTTCCAGTTCTGCGTAAGCTGGGTTCGATTGAAGGTGTTCCAGTGTGCGGGCATTCTGTGCGCGAACCCATTCCAGAGCGCGCTCGCCTTCGACCTCTTCAAGCCACAGGTTTGGATCTTCCCGGTCCGGGCTGACCGTCAGGCTGACTTCGCTCGTTTCAGCTTCAGTTTCTGGTTCGGAAGTCACAGTGTCTCCTTCGGAGCAGCCTGCCAATGTGAGCAAGGCGCAAATAGCGATCAGGCTGGATGATGTTTTTTTCATAGAGGCCCCTATTCAATTGAGGGCAAGTTTTCATAGCTGCGACCCGAATTTCAAGCGTAATCGACAGGATTTAGAAAATTTGCCCTCCCAGAAAGGCAATGGGCAGTGAAATTACGCGCGCTTTTCCAGTGTCGCGAAATTCATTCGTTTCACTCGGGTATCAAACCGTGAAAATCTTGAGTGATTTTCTGGTAACGTATCTGCATTCAGGCGCGCCAAGGGTGGAGCTTTCAACGTGTCATTGCAGACACACTGCTTCAGATATTGACGTGAATTATGGAATCCGGTGAAGGACGCTGTGCAGTTGCGTGCAGATAGCTCTACGCAATTCTCCAAATGGTTGTTAGATAAACAGTCGTGACGGGCCTGAGATGCGATGTTAAACGCGCGATCCGGCCTCGTCGGGGACCAAATGTATCTGGGTGGCAGTAGAATGCGCGTGTTTCATATGAATGGCTGCGGAAATCGGTTTGCGGTTTTTGATGGCCGCAAGTCGCCCTGGCGCAAATCAGCTGACGAAATCCGTCATGTCGCCAATCCGCAGGACGGAAAAGGCTTTGATCAGATCATTGGTCTGGAATCTTCCATGCGCGGCGATGTGTTCATGCGCATCTGGAATGCTGACGGGTCTGAGGTTGCGGCCTGCGGAAACGCGTCTCGCTGTGTAGGCTGGTTGATCCAGCGTGAAACCGGCCAGTCCGAAATCAAGATTGAAACTGAAGCAGGACTTCTGAAATCTTCGGCTGGCGCAGGCGACGCCATCACGGTGGATATGGGCTCTCCGCTTCTCACCTGGGAGCATATTCCACTCGCGGAAAAAATGGATACGCGCTTCGTCGATCTGAAAATCGGCCCGGTCGACAAGCCGGTTCTGTCTACGCCATCCTGCGTGAATATGGGTAATCCACATGCCGTCTTCTTTGTGGATGACGTGAGCGCATATGACATTCCGGCCGTTGGCCCGCTTGTCGAATGGCACCCAATGTTCCCTGAAGGGGTGAATGTTGGCTTTGCGCAGGTCATCGATAAAGAAACCATTCGTCTTCGCGTCTGGGAGCGCGGCGCGGGTCTGACCCTCGCATGCGGCACAGGCGCGTGCGCAGCGGCTGTCGCATCGGCTCGTCTTGGTCGGACGGGGCGCAAAGTGAAGATGATTTTGGACGGTGGTGAGCTCGTCATAAACTGGCGCGATACCGACGATCATGTGCTCATGACAGGGCCAGTTGAGCTGGAAGCTGAGCTGGAGATTGCGGGCTAACCGCGGATCTGACTTGATTGCAGGGCTTATCGGCGTCATTTACCCGGAATGACGGATCGCGCGAAATCCACAGACACACTGAAGTTCATCACTCATGGCTGCCGGTTAAACAGCTATGAGACTGAAGTCATGCGCGATCATGCAGAGAGCGCGGGCCTTTCAGACGCAGTGTTTATCAATACTTGCGCGGTAACGGCTGAGGCGGTACGACAGGCGCGCCAGTCCATTCGCCGTGCAAGACGGGACAATCCGGATGCGCCTATCATTGTGACAGGCTGCGCCGCGCAGATTGACCCGAAACAATTTTCAGACATGCCAGAAGTTACCCGCGTGATCGGCAATGCCGAGAAAATGAAGGCAGAGACATTCAGCGCGCCCAATCTGTTTGAGGGCAGCGAGAAAGTTCTCGTCGACGACATTATGACCGTGCGCGAAACCGCCGGACATTTGGTGGATGGTCTTGATGGCAGGGCGCGTGCCTTTGTGAATGTCCAGAATGGCTGTGACCATCGCTGCACTTTCTGCATCATTCCTTATGGCCGCGGCAATTCACGCTCCGTGCCGGCGGGTGAAGTGGTCGATCAGGTCCGACGCCTTGTTGAGCGTGGCCATAAAGAAGTGGTTCTGACGGGTGTGGATCTGACCAGCTGGGGTGGTGACCTGCCGGGTACGCCGCCATTGGGTAATCTCGTTGCGCGCATTCTTAAGCTCGTGCCGGATTTGCCGCTCCTTAGGCTTTCATCGGTCGATGCCATTGAGATGGATGATGCGCTGTTTGAGATCGCGGTCAGCGAGCCACGCTTTGCGCCTTATCTGCATATTTCTCTGCAGCATGGCGATTCCATGATTTTGAAGCGTATGAAACGACGCCATTCGCGCGAAGATGCGATTGAGCTGACCTCGCGGCTGAAAGCGGCGCGCCCGGAAATGGCTTTCGGTGCGGATCTGATCGCAGGTTTTCCAACCGAAACGGATGAGATGTTTGAAAACCTCGTCAGCGTGATCGAGGCCTGCCAGCTCTCATTTGTGCATGTCTTTCCATTCAGTGCGCGCGAGGGGACGCCGGCGGCGAAAATGCCTCAGCTTGACCGGCGGCTTGTGAAAGAGCGCGCGGCGCGCTTGCGCGAAGCCGCCGATATGGCACTTGAGCGGCATTTGGCGGCCCATCAGGGTAAAACTCACCGTGTTCTTATCGAAGCAAACGGGCAGGGACGCCTTGCTGACTTTACCCAGGTGCGCGATCTGCCAAGTCAGCTTCCACATGGACAGTTTGCAGATTTCCTCGTTACGGGGCACAGAGATGGCGGTTTAACAGGAGAAGTTCTTTGATCCTCTGGTTCGGCAAAAAGAAAAAGAAGCAGGAAGCTGAAGCGGCCGCAGAGGCCGAAAAGGATGCTCTGAAAGCGCAACTGGAAGACAGTGCTGCCTTTCAGGAGGCGACCGGCGAAGAAGAGCTTGCCGAGAAGATCGAAGAGACGATTGAAAAAATCGAAGATGAGGGCGTTGAAGCCTTTGATGTTCCGATTCAGGCTATCACGCCAGAGCCAGAGCCAGAGCCAGAGCCAGAGCCAGAGCCAGAGCCA
>CENJ01162983.1_pt1 | contig 48841 bp, 35 predicted proteins | sample 356161 | NCBI WGS metagenome assembly CENJ01 (sample SAMEA2619531, study PRJEB7988) | marine metagenome | biome: marine biome (ENVO:00000447); feature: surface water layer (ENVO:00002042); material: "saline water (ENVO:00002010), including plankton (ENVO:xxxxxxxx)" | depth 5 m
CCTTCGTCGCACCATCAAAGGCACTCCATGCAGCGTATGGCGAGGAATCAGTATCTCCATCAGGGCCTGGACCTGCAGTAGACCCACCAACATCTGGCACTGTCGAACCAACTTTTACGTATTTGTACTGCCACCAACCAGATCCAGACTCGATCTGCACAGTCAGATTTTTCCCATCTTCAGATAACAGTGCAATATCATAAGTTATACTATTCGGCGCATCTGCCGGTGCCGATAAGTCGATACCATTTGCTATCCTCGGCAACCCCAGATGGGCGCCCACCCCGGAGATAGTCAGAGTACCTGAAGTATCGCCAGAGCCCCGAACCTCGCTCCAAGTGGCCAGTGCGGTGCCATCATGCGGGGCAACCGCTGCCCCACAATTTTCGGAACCCCCCTGAAATGCCTCTAAGAAAGTATCGTCTCCGAGGTCCTGTGAAAAGGTGCCGTCAATACCAAAAGTGACCACATCATCGAACATACACGCTCGGGCCCCTGCTACGTCAGCCTCACCGTTTGACCACCACTCCGTGCTGCCTGCTGTTGGGCCTATCGCGAGAGCGGCGGCGGTTGGGGCAAGACTCCAGTCGCCTACTAATAGCGATGGCTGATACTTGACGAACTTAAACTGCCACCATCCTGAACCAGACTCAATTTGTAATGTAAGATTGTTTCCGTCTTCCGATAGCAGCGCCACATCATAAGTAACCGATGCTGGCGCATCCACCGGAGCAAGGAGATCTAAACCATTCGCTATCCTTGCCAGCCCCATGTGGGCTCCCACGCCCTCAATAGTAACCGTACCCAAGGTATCTCCCGAGGCCGCAACCTCACTCCACGTTGCGGATGCAGAGCCATCATGCGGAGAGATGGGTGTGCCGCATCCCTCAGAGGCAGCTCCCTGCCAAGGCTCCAAAAATGTTTCATGTCCCACGGACTGTGTGAAAGTCCCATCAGCGCCAAAGGTATATACATCATCAAAGATGCATGCTCTTGCACCCGACACATCAGCCTCTCCATTCGACCACCACTCGGTACTGCCAGCAACAGGGCCAATCGCCATAGCACCCGCCGTTGGGGCCAGCTTCCAGTGTCCAACAATGGGTGACATCGGCTGTTTTACATAGACGAATTGCCACCAGCCACTCCCCGACTCAATAGTTACAACCATCCTGCTGCCGTCCTCAGCAAGTAAGCTAACGTTGTAAGTAATCGAAGCTGGTGCATCGCTCGGCGCGGCAAGATCAATACCATTGGCTATTCTTGGCAGCCCGAGGTGGGCGCCAACGCCTTGAAGTGTGATGGTTTGGGTAGCTCCTGATGATGATTTCTCCGTTGTATAGGTCGCAGAAGAGCTGCCATCATGAGGATACACGGGAGCACCACAGTTCTCAGTTCCTCCCTGAAAAGCCTCAAGGAATGTCTCATCTCCCAACGTTTGGCTGAATGATCCATCTGCGCCAAAATACACCAAGTCATCAAACATACAAGCGCGGGATCCGGCCACATCAGCCTCACCGTTTGACCACCACTCCGTACTACCCTCACTGGGACCAATTGCCATCGCGGCGGCCTCGGGAGCAAGTTTCCAATACCCGACGAGAGGATCCACCTCACTCACAATGGGACACCCATCGGCACAATATCTAACACTGCTCCCATCGGTAGTGTTATTCACTGGTACACCGACCTCTCCACTAGGATCCGAAAAAGATATTGAGAAAGGTATGGCATCAACGTCAGCGTCGGTTGCCCCCATCGTCCTATCAAATATCCAGTTCCGTGCATTTCCGGTAGCGAGCGTTGCCTCAACTCCTCCTATTGTAACAGAGGGGGTCATCAGTGACTCATCGGCCTCGAACTCTAGCCGCACCCGTTGACCGACACTGGCCTTTGAGCCAAGGGTTTGTGCGTTGAAAATAGTTACCTCAATCAACCGAGGGGCGACACCATCAGCACCAGGTTCGCTCGGCACATTATCTAGAACACTATCACCACTGCAAGCTGCCAAAACGGCAAGAGCGGAGATAATAACAAAAATATGTCCCGACCAAAGTGCAGATTTCACCCTGCTGAATATGTAAGTAACTGCTGCTTGATGCATAATTCCCCCCCAACTTGTTTTTTTTAATTCTGTTCGGTCATGTGCACATTATATAACCTGCTCAGAGTAATTTCTGACCATTTTAAGTGTCTGCAAGCACGACGTAAAGCACCAGCGTAAATCGTTGAAGTGGAGAATTATTACGATGAAATGTTTGAAAAAAAACAAAATCTTAGTTGCTGGTTGCTTTCTATGAGCTTCCACTCATGCACTTGGGGGATTCCACTATCTCCCTACTGGCGCGATTCCATTCATCTAAAGTTAACGTGGTCATTGACAGCGCATGGACGGGACCTGATAGTTGATCAGATAAAAGGCCAAAGACCAGCTGATGTCTCTGAACGTGCCTTTTCTGCTCGAACACATCACTAACAATTGTAAGCTTAAAATGAGTCTCTGAGTGTTTCGGAACAGAGTGTAAAAAACTTTCATTGCGTAAATCCAAAAAATGAGGCTTTAAGACTGCAAGTGCACTTAGGATGCTTTTCTCGATCGGCCCCATCGGTTATGAACCTGAGACCAAGTTAATCATCACTCCAGCTGCCACAGCAGAACCAATCACGCCTGCCACATTAGGACCCATCGCATGCATCAAAAGATAATTATTGGGGTTTGCCTCGAGACCGACTCGATTAGAAACCCTCGCCGCCATGGGAACAGCGGACACTCCAGCTGCCCCAATTAAAGGATTAATTTTATGTCTCGAAAAAGTATTCATTAATTTAGCCATCAATACACCAGCCGCGGTACCAATACAAAAAGCAACCGCACCTAGCGCTAAAATTCCTAGTGTTTCTATATTTAAAAACTTATCAGAACTCATTTTTGAACCGACACCCAATCCCAAGAAAATAGTAACCGTGTTAATAAGTGCGTTCTGAGTGGTATCACTCAGCCGATCGACAACGCCACATTCCCGCATTAAATTCCCGAAACAGAACATCCCAAGCAATGGGGCCGCATCCGGCAACAACATGCCAACCATCATCAGTAGCATCAAGGGGAAGATAATGAGTTCAATTCGTGAGACCTTCCTTAACTGTTGCATCACGATAACTCGTTCCTCCCTCGTCGTCAAAGCCCTCATAATGGGGGGTTGAATGATAGGAACGAGTGCCATATATGAGTATGCAGCAACTGCCACGGCACCAAGAAGATCCGGTGAAAGTTTACTTGCCACAAAAATTGCCGTGGGGCCATCCGCGCCTCCAATTATTCCTATAGACGCGGCGTCTCGTAAGCTAAAGTCGAGTAAGCCATAATGTCCAAGAGCAACAGCACCAAGAACCGTTGAAAAAATCCCTACTTGGGCAGCAGCTCCTAACAAAAGTGTCTTTGGATTTGAGAGAAGTGGTGCAAAGTCAGTCATAGCACCGACGCCCATGAAAATAATTAGAGGAAATAACCCGGTTGCAATTCCACCTTCATAAACATAAAAAAGTAAGCCTCCTGGGCTAACAATTTGTCCCATGGCGTCCACGATTGGGGGTGCACCGAATCCAGCTCCCGGAATATTTATGAGGACGGTACCAAATCCTATCGGCAGTAGTAGAAGGGGTTCAAATTTATGAATGATAGCGAGATAAAGGAGCACAACACCAACGCAAATCATGACTAGCATACCAGCCTCTATCTGCATAAAGCCGGAACTAGCGAGTAGATTAGTCAAATTGTCCATAGTACGGCCCTAGATTAAACTGACCAAAGAATCACCAACCGATATGCTGTCCCCTGATCGCACATGGATCTCGGCAACATTACCATTACGCGGGGCGCTAACTTGGGTCTCCATTTTCATAGCTTCAAGAATCAGCACGGGATCTCCCTTCTTAACAACATTTCCAGAGCTCACAAGAACTTTTACTACAGTCCCTGCCAGCGGTGCTTTGATCACTTCGCCTTTGTGCGGATCTTTAGGTACAGACAGTGGTTTTTCCCCTAGCCCCTCTCCGACAGGTGCTATTGCAGAAATATCTCCTCCCGGCGCCACTCTCACTACGTATGATTGATTCTCCACTTCGACAGTATAAATTTCCTCTTCGTTTGCGTCAGTAAAAGTAGCTCCTCCCGCCGGCACAGGCTCAAAGAAGCTAGCATCACCGCGATTTTTCAAGAAATTTAAGCCTACTTGAGGAAACAGGGCATAAGTCAAAACATCATCAATACCCTCCTCTTCAGGCGTCAAACTGAATTGATGCATTTTGGATAACTGAAAAAGTTCCTCACTCAACGTCTCGAGTTCTGATTCAATTAGGTCTGCTGGCCTGCAAGTTATTGGCTGTTCATCTATGTCGAGTACTCTTTCTTGTAATTCTTTATCGACTTGTGCGGGAGTGGCGCCGTATTCACCCCTCAAGACACCACTCGTTTCTTTACTTATAGATTTATAGCGTTCACCTGTAAGCACATTCAAAACCGCCTGAGTTCCAACGATCTGCGAGGTGGGTGTAACGAGCGGGATAAATCCCAGGTCCTTTCTAACTGAGGGAATTTCGGCGAGAACCTCATCTAATCGGTCAGCTGCACCTTGCTCCTTCAGTTGGCTTTCCATGTTGGTCAACATGCCACCGGGCACCTGTGCAACAAGTATTCGTGAGTCAACTCCCCTCAATGAGCCTTCAAACTGTACATATTTTTTTCGCACATCTCTAAAATACGCCGCTATGTTTTCCAACTGATCAATATCTAAACCTGTGTCACGATCCTGACCACTAAAAATAGACACGACAGACTCAGTTGGTGAGTGCCCATAGGTCATAGACATCGAAGAAATTGCAGTATCAACATTGTCGATACCCGCTTCCACACATTTCATAATTGTGCTTGTGGAAAGCCCGGTAGTTGCATGTGCATGCAATTGCAGAGGAATAGCCACGGAACTCCTTATCCTCGTCACTAGTTCATGTCCCACATAAGGGGTTAATAATCCCGCCATATCTTTTATGCATATTGAATCCGCACCCATATCCTCAAGAGATTTGGCAAGATCAACCCATAGATTTAGAGTATGTACCGGGCTAACAGTATAAGAAATAGTCCCTTGTGCATGCTTACCCACTTTTTTTACCGCGCCCAGGGCGGTTCTGAGGTTACGCATATCATTCATCGCATCAAAAACGCGAAATACATCAATCCCATTTGTGGCTGCCCGCTCTACGAACCTTTCGACGACGTCGTCAGCATAATGGCGATACCCCAAAATATTCTGCCCACGAAATAGCATTTGCTGCGGCGTTTTGGGCATTGCCCTTTTTATTTCCCTAATTCGATCCCAAGGGTCTTCTCCCAAATAGCGAATACATGCATCGAATGTGGCCCCACCCCACGATTCAACGGACCAGTAACCTATCTGATCTAATTTCTCAGCAATGGGCAACATATCGTCAATGCGCATTCGAGTCGCAAACAACGACTGATGAGCATCCCTCAGTACTACTTCAGTAATCCCCAAGGGCTTTAAATTCCCAGACATATTACTTTCCTTCATCATATTGGATTAGTTTGAGGCCAAAACTAGAGACTGATTCACCTCGCACGATAACGATCAATCGCGACCTGAATCACCGAAGTGATATGAGAATCCAAGGGAGGTTGCTCCGCGACTATTTCAACAACAGCCTCCTCTTCTGGATACCAATGATTAACCATTTTTGACATGCAAACGGTCATTCCAACTAGCAAAAACAAAAAAACAAACACCGTACCCATGCCGAACAGCATTAGGTCGAAGCCTTGCTCGATTAGAGTTGATTGCATAAACCTTCCTGTCAAACAGATGCATCGATGCTTTACTGAATAAAAGCATATCAAACGAGGACAAAAACTTTAAGTGCTAACACCAAAAAGTGATAATAATAACAAAATAAAACGTTATCATAGCAATCATCCGTCCGGCGTAATTAAATTATTTATCACTCGAAGGTTTTTCCTTTGCTTTAATCGCCTCTGAATTTACAATTTGTTGGTAATTCTCAAAACGACTTTTTTATGTCAATCAAAAATATTTTCGAACAGCGGCTTTCAACCACGATGATAGAACTCGGTCTTCCGCCCGAAACCTCTCCATTAATAAGGCCAAGTGTCAGATCAGAATTTGGGGACTATCAAGCAAATGGAGTAATGAGGGCTGCAAAATTAGCTGGTGAAAATCCAAGACAACTAGCAAAAAAAATATTGGCCGCTACCGACCTTTCAGATTTGGTGGACCTAGCCGAAGTCGCTGGACCTGGCTTTATAAACTTTCATCTAAACAAGGTCTTTATAGCTAGACAACTTTTAAAGAACGATGTAAAAAAGCCATCAAAGGGAGCGCCTAAAACAGTTGTGATTGATTACTCGGGGCCAAACCTAGCAAAAGAGATGCACGTCGGACACCTGCGCTCCACTATCATTGGTGACTGCATAGCAAGGATACATGAGCACCTCGGAAACAAAGTTATCCGGCAAAATCACATGGGAGATTGGGGTACTCAATTCGGTATGTTGATCGCAGAATTGGAGTACCACACGATCAGCGGCGAAACCGTCGAGTTTTTATTAGACGATCTTGAAAAATTTTATCAACGGGCCAAAACTAGGTTTGATTCTGACAGCGCTTTCGCTGATCAAGCACGAAAATATGTTGTTCGTCTGCAAGCAGGAGACCAGCATTGCCTTCACTTATGGAAACATTTTATCGACGTATCTGTCCAACATAACCTAAATATTTATCAACGACTAAATGTTAGCTTGAAAAAAGAGGATATCAAGGCAGAGAGTTCTTATAATCATCAACTTCAAGAACTAGTTTCAAGACTAAGTCGATCGGGGATAGCAGTGGATGATCAGGGAGCAAAAGTCATATTCCTTGATAACCTATCCGACAAAGATGGTCGTGCGTCGGCAATGATAATCCGCAAGTCAGATGGCGGCTATCTTTATGCAACCACTGATTTAGCAGCTCTTGAACATCGTGCAAAAGTACTGAAGGCTGACCGAATATTATACTTTATTGATGCACGACAAGCGCTTCATATGAAGCAAGTGTTTAGCGCCGGGAAACTTTCCGAACTTGTTTCAGATGAAGTAAGCTTGGAGCATCATTCTTTTGGAACAATGATGGCTGAGGATGGTAAACCATTTAAAACGCGCACCGGTGGCACTGTTAAATTAGAAAATTTAATCGACGAAGCAATTGAACGCGCCGCAGATTTAATCGCCATAAAAAATCCCAAACTTGATGAAAATGAAATCCTAAAAATCTCAAAAAAAGTGGGGATCGGCGCAATAAAATATGCAGATCTGAGCAAGCATCGATCAACAGACTATGTATTCAACTGGGACGCAATGTTGTCCCTCAACGGTAATACAGGTCCTTATCTTCAATACGCCTACACTAGAATTTATAGCATTTTCAAACATGCCAAAATTGACATGACTAACTACTGTGAGGAAGTGATCGTCAATAATGATGAAGAGAAAAGTTTGTGCCTCAAAATCCTCCAGTTCAATGAAGTCTTAGAACAGGTCGCGCAAGACTCGCTACCGCATCTGCTTTGCAGCTACCTTTATGAACTAGCAGGTGCATTTATGTCTTTTTATGAAAAGTGCCCCATTTTAAAATCTAACGTAGCGGTCGAAACATGCCAGAGTAGGCTTACGCTTTGTTCAAAAACCGGTGAGACTATTTGTACCGGACTCGACTTACTTGGCATCGAGGTAACAGAAAAAATGTAGCTTCATATCGGAAACGAATCGACATAAAGATTACCTTAAAACTCCTCGCGAATTTCCAAGTAACGATCAACCACCGCAGTTGGCAATTTTCTATGAGTTAGTGCGCTCCCCACACCTATAGCTAGTAATGATAAGAAGAATCCGGGCAACAATGAATAAAAATCAAATATGCCACCGGACAATCGAGACCAGATAATTACTGTTAGTCCGCCTACTACCACTCCAAAAATTGCACCAGTCGATGTCATCCGACTCCAATATAAACTCACAAGCACAGCTGGTCCTAATGAAGCTCCGAGTCCAGCCCAAGCATAAGAAACGACATCTAGCACCTTACTTTCTGGATTCATGGCAATACTAGTCCCCATGAGTGCTAGAACGACCACCGCAATTCTAGCGATTTTCAACCGGTCATCGCCAACTAACTCCCGGTCGCTAATAAGGGGGTAAAGATCTTCCGCCAAAGACGCGGAGCACACTAATAACTGTGAATCTACTGTGCTCATGATCGCAGCAAGAATTGTGGCTAGGAGGGCTCCTGCAACCAGAGGATCAAACACGAATTTCGTTAGGGTAATAAACACTTTTTCTGAATCTTCTAGCGGTTGTTCTATGATGAAAATACCACTTAACCCAACTGCAATAGCCAAAAAATAGCACGAAAAGGCCCATAAAACGCCTATAAAAGCAGCTCTGCGCACATGCCTCGGAGACTCAATCGCTTTAAAACGCGCTAATATATGAGGCTGTCCAAAATAGCCTAAACCCCATGCCATTGCGCTTGCAATAGCTATAAAACTCAACTGCTCGCCATCTGTAGAAATAAAAATATTCAGTAGATAGATGTTCTTATCGGAAATGCCATCAACAAAAGATTCATAGCTGCCCGCCTTATAAAAAATGAGCATCGGTACCAACAACAAAGCCACTAATATCAATATCCCCTGAAAAACGTCGGTCCATGATACTGCTAAAAATCCCCCAAAAAGTGTGTAGACAAGAATGATTGCGACACTGGCGACTACAGCAATTTCATAGTCAATACCGAATACTTCGGTGAAAAGTTTGCCGCCCGCGATTAATCCAGCAGCCACATAAAATAGGAAAAAAAGTAAAATACTCATTGATGAAATCACCCTCAACCAAGGTTTAGGGTCTGCAAAGCGCCGCTGTAAATATGTGGGAATTGTTACTGTATCCTGCAGTTGAAAACTAATGATCCTCAGAGGTTTTGCAACCAGAAACCAGTTTGCTGCCAATCCCATTACCAGACCGATAGAAATCCAAAATGCCTCTAACCCCGCAACGTAAGCATAACCTGGCAATCCCAGTAACACCCAACCGCTCATATCAGAGGCAGAAGCACTAATAGCAGATACTGATGGTCCAAGTTGCCTGCCCCCAAGCAGGAAATCTCCTGCAGTGCGAGTTTTAAGGTATGCATAAAAGCCAATAGCCAACACTATGCAAAGATAAATTAGAAAAGCTAATAATGTTGATGAAACGAATTGTGGCATTTATTAATCCTTTTTTTAAAAATAAACTAACCGAATCTTCTTCTCAAATTAATTGCACGAATCAAATCTATATCCTCTAAGTCTGCGTCTCCTCCATCACAACCACTACATTTTATTTCATAAAAATTAAAAAGCTATGAATCTAAACGTTGTTAGGGTGAGATATTCTTGGGTCCTCTGAATATTTTCAGTCCCTGTAGAGTGCATCTTCTCCTAATAAAGCATAATATCCTTGATAACTTCTCGCTGCATGCCGTCTTGAGAGTCGCAAAGATCACGAGGAATAATTGGATATTGCTTAAATGAAGTGCGAACTTGAGGGTCTGACTCTCGTCGGTATGCCAAAGGTCTCTCAATGAGATTACTGCAATCGGACAGGAGCTTTTGGGGCATCGCTTTAATTTTATCTTGGAAAACCAAATTTAAGAAAAGCGCCTCTACAATACCCTCGTGATGATGGCCGAAGGCCACCTTAATTGCACCGATCTTTTATGGAAAACTACACAAGTTTCCTCGAAACATTCTTGAGTGTAAACTGGAGTAAGTGTGGCTTCCGAGAACTTTCTCGATCAAGAGGCAGTAGATATCTCTCTTTGATATAAAATCCAATACTCATACTTGAGAGATTCATAGGTAACACAGTCTCAGGAGAACCTGGCCGCTTTGACCAAAGTTTACCGCTGCCAGCTCAAATACAATTAGTGCAGTGCGCTGCAGACCAATAAGCATCGCTGACAGACCATTTGAATCTTTCCCCCGATAAACACATCATTCCACGATAACCATCTTAGATCACAGGGTAATCTGCCATTGCTCTAACCATATTTAGCCGCAAATATTTAAGTAATGTCATTTTGGTCTAGTTTCTGTTTTTGGAATTTCATGGAAAAGGTATGATGTTGGAGGTCATCCAAATACGAATTTGTTGTTTAAGACGAAGCAAAAAATTTCGGGACAAAAATTTCAATTGGCCACTCTATCCAAGTATCATCGAACCTCGCATTGGTTGCCACTTGGTGAGGAGTTGTTCTTAGCTATCCGGGGGGACTCCAATTCAATCGGTTTTGCGGCTTCACGAAAACTAGTTGGACATTGCCGAGGACACGCTCATGAAATCCCCCTTCACAATAGCTTAGATAAAACTCCCACATTCTTATGAACTCCTCTGAGTACCCGAGGTCTCTAATTTCCGGAAGATTATTTATGAAACGTCCGCGCCAGTCCTGGAGCGTTTTCGCATAATGCGGCCCAATATCCTCTAAATTTAGTAATCGCAAATCGGTCACCTTTTTCATTCCGTGACAGATGGCGGAAATACAAGGAATAAATCCACCAGGGAAAATATAACGTTGTATGAAGTCCACCGACTTTACCGCACGATCATAGCGCTGATCTCGCATCGTAATTGCTTGAATAAGCATTATTCCTTGGGGCTTTAGCAAATCACTACAAGCATGCAAGTAAACATCTAAAAACTGGGGGCCCACAGCTTCGATCATTTCGATCGAAACGAGCTTGTCATACTGACCCTTGAGTTCTCGGTAATCTTCCTTTAGCAAAGTTATTGAATCTTCTAATCCTTCTTCCCTGATCCTCCTTTCGGCATAAGCAAACTGTTCATCAGAAATGGTGGTTGTGGTAACGTGACACCCATAGCGACGGGCTGCATAAATTGCAAATCCGCCCCATCCGCTCCCAATTTCAACCACTCGATCATGTTCTGACAACCGCAATTTTTCACAAATTCTCCTAAGCTTTGCCTCTGAGGCGTCATCGAGATTAGAATTCTGATCATCATAATAAGCGCAGGAATACATCATCGACTCATCAAGAAAAAGCTTAAAAAAATTGTTCCCTAGATCATAGTGAGCACTAATATTTCTCCTGCTTCCAGATTGTGAGTTGCGGTTTAGCCAATGTACAAACCGAAAAAGCGGCGATTTTAGGCGAGCATATCCATTATCCACTGAATCGAGGATTTCAAAATTTTGCAGTAGAATTCTTACGAGGTCAGTGAGTCGATCGCACCGCCACAGTCCCGCCATGTAAGCCTCCCCCGCTGCGACGCTCCCCCCAAACACAAAGTCCGAGTAAAAATTATGGTTTAGAACCTCAACAGTAACCTTAATCTGATCGGGGTGTGCATCATTGGGGCCAAAAGTCATCGAACCCTCCTGATCGATTAAAGCCAATTGACTGGTGTTCATCATCTCCAAGCGGCTAACTAAAACACGCTTAGAAAAGGAATCTATTCTGCGGAATGTAGATGGTTTCGGCCTCATTGTTGATTTCTTGGACATACTGCCGCCTTATCTGCGCTTTTCGGGATGAGAAAAAAAAGGAACCCCTTTGAACCAGATTTTCAGAGCCTGCCAATATATAGCTAATGATACTTTTACGGTCAAAAGGGGGTAAAGTAAGAGGCTCATCGCCAGGCTCTTTGACGTAATTGGAGATGCACTAAGGGCTAATGTTACATCGAGCACCTTAGACTCAGACTTATAATTCTGAATGTTGATGGCTAATTTTTTACTTGGCAACGTCACTCGCCAGCGGTATGACATTTCCATTGGTAGGAATGGCGATACATGAAAAGTTTTGTCGATCTTGAAACGTTGAACCCGACCATTTCCTTTCCGCGCTTCCTTCCCGTTGCTCAGGACGTAATGATGCTGTTCGTCCCAGGGCGTATTAGTGACTTCAGCAACTACAGTCTCAAGATGCTGACCATCAACTGAAAATATGTAATAAAAACTGACTGGGTTCGAGCGATACAAAAAATATCTGAGATTAGTCAGCAATTTAATTGGTCCCTCGGGCCGACTTCCTGTCTCGCGACACACCAGTTCTCTCACGCTATCACCAAGGGCCTCAGTGGAGATCCCGAGATGATCTTTTCTCCTGAACCAAGCGAGATTGGGTAACGAGGTTGACCAGAGCCAGAAAGGCTTGAAAACATCATCAATTTCATCTAAGTCAATGTAAAGCATAAAAATTTTATAGGTAAAAATATTACGCCTAGGCTCAAACCGACTGTGTCGGACGTTACCGGTATAGATGCAACTGCTATTCATGGTCTTCCAGAGTTTTCTTCATATTTATTTTCTTTTATAAAAATCATCCAACGCACTCATTGCGCTAACAACACCATCTTCATGAAAACCATAGCGCCAATATGCGCCACAAAAATAAATATGATCTTGCCCGTTGATTTCCTTCTGGCGACCCTGTGCTGCTACTGACTCTGGGGTGTAAACAGGGTGCTCGTAGGTCATTCGTGCAATGATTTTACTTGGGTCCACAGCGCTAGTGTTGTTTAGGGTCACACAAAATTGAGTCTCACAACTGAAGTTTTGTAAAATATTCATATTGTAAGTCATGGCCACCTGATCCTGTTCGCGTTCGAGGCGATGATAATTCCAGGCAGCCCAAGCGCGACGATTCTTGGGCAGTAGCGAAGTATCCGTGTGGAGAACAGCGTGATTTTCTTGATAAGTAATTGCCCCTAAGACCTCTCTTTCGAGCTTTTTAGGATTCGCTAAAAGGCTGAGTGCCTGATCGCTATGACACGCAATAAAAACATCATCGAAGCTTTCTTCGTCCACGGATGTTTTGACAATCACACCAGTGTCACTGCGGGATATCGAGTTTACAGCAGTGTCAAGTCTGATAGCTTGTCTGTAGCCTTTTGTTATGGCATCTACATACGCTTTGGAACCACCTTTAATGACATACCATTGAGGTCGATTTAAGATCTTCAAAAGGCCATGATTATAAAAAAATCGTATTAAATACTTAGCTGGGAAACGACTCATCATCTTTTTATCCGCAGACCACACCGCGGAGGCCATTGGAAGCAAATAATCTTCTTTAAACGCTTCACCATATGCCTCTTTTTTTAAATAATCTTCTAAAGATATTTCAGTATCCCCCTTATCTAGAAGTGCAGCACCGTTTCGATTAAAACGAACAATGTCAATTAACATTCCCCAAAAGGATGGGCGAAACAAATTTCTTCGCTGAGTAAACAAACTGTTGAGTGTTGACCCCATATATTCCAGCCCTGTTCTCTCACACCTCACCCCGAAGCTCATTTTCGAGGTCTGAACCTGTACACCTAAGTTTTTCAAGAGCCTCGTAAACTGAGGATATGTTTCGTAATTAAATACGATAAATCCAGAATCCACTTGATAATTACCTTCAAGAGAGCTCACAGAGTGAGTGTGGCTATGCCCACCAACATAGTTGTTTTTTTCAAAGACCGTGATGTCATGATCTTGATTAAGATAGTACGATACGACATTGCCGGCGATACCCGTTCCTATCACCGCAATTTTGCGGCGTTTAGCCATTCTTTTTTGACTCCAGAAACGAGGTTTGTTTTATTTGAATGCTATCATGGAGAGGAAAGATAATGTCGTCACGTGAGTAACCTTGTTCGACAGCGAGTTGAATGAGCTTCTCTAGAACACTATCTTCTAAATTCGGTTGTCTCGCCATTATCCATAAGAAATCTCGTTTCTGCCTTCCAATCACCGTATGGCTGTAATCATCGTCTACAAAAACAATCCTAAAGTCAGCTTTAATAGGCCAAACAAATTGCATTCCCCAAACCGCGTTGCTCCGAGTATCTCGGACAAAGCCTGTTGGGTAGAAAGCTCTTTGGAATCCGTTTAAGGCGCCGCTGTTAAATGTGAACGTGGTGGCAATTGTACCGTCATCGTTAAGTCGATAAGATTCTTTCGGATTATGTGCTTCTTTTTCAAAAAATGTCGGAATACTAGCCACAACATACCACTGTCCCATGAAACGTTCTAGGTCAACATAAGATTCAGTCTTTATTTCATCTACTGCACTGCACCCCAAACACCCAAACACCAAGACCAAGAGCAATGTTGGGGGACTAATTTTCGGCAGGTTCATTCGACCAAAACATATTTCATTGTTCCCACATCCTTCACTTGTGCTTCTAATGCCATCCACTTCCCATCCTCACTATACTTCAAGATTAACTCGCCACTCGGCGGTTTGATCGTTATTATTAATCCTTCTTTTGTATTTTTCTTGGCCAGCGTTACTGGAAGGTATTCCCCTGTTTCACCATTCAATAAAAACTCATGTGTCAAAAAGAATGGATTCCAGTATGCAAAGCTCCTCACACAATTACCGATTTTGTGGGTCTCGCCATCACGTGAGACCAAAAATATATTTCCAATGCTTGTACCAGATACCCTGGTATCCTTGCCCCGGCGCACCGTAACACTGTCTAAAGATGACAAGCAGCCGTTTCGCCAAAGCTCGGTTGAATTGTGGCGATAAGTAATCGGTATAAAAAAAAACAACTTAAACTTAAAATGCGCAGATGAAGCTACTCGGTAATCTTCCTCAACCTGTTCCACAAAAAACTTGTGAGACCCAATTTTTTTTTCATCTAAAAATACATCGAAGTTCCATTGTCGTACAGCATCTGAAACAGCACTTGATGTCATAGCTGAGATAGCAATGATCATTGTTATGGATTTGACCACCCAACTTGAGCATTCGCTAACCAGTTGTATCCTCCTGTACGATTTGAGAAGCAATAAACAACACGGACATCAGCATTTTTTCTCAAACAAATAATGCGACACCCACCACTCTCTGCCACCACGAAATCCAAATAGTTCCGCACAGGCCATGAAAAAAATACGCCAACGAATCCACCAAAGGTTTGCCTCAGAGTGACCATAGACGTTTTGCAACACCGGAAAGAGCTCCGACTTGTTTGAGTCCATGTTATCAAGCCATGTGTTGCATGTCTTTTGATAATTTTGCCCATCCCATACCACTCGATCTACAAGTGTTAGATGACGCTGAAACCGCGATGGCAAGTCATCACAAGGCATCATTCCACCAGAAAAAAAATATTTGCTCATCCAGTCGTTACTGTCCCTTACTTCAAACAGATATGGCATTGACCGGTGAACAAAAATGTGTTTAAAAAAGAGACCACCTGGCAAAAGCCACGATGATATCCGTTCGTATAAAAGAGAATAATTACGCATATGTTCAAACATTTCCACAGACACTACTCGATCGAAGTGGCTATTCTGCGCATCAAAAACATTCATATCCGCAGTCATCACTTCAACATTTGTTAACAATCGGCTCTCCAGCTGACTTCGGATATAATGTGCTTGCGACAAAGAGTTAGATACTGCGGTAATATAACTTTCCGGATATCTCTCAGCCATAAAAAGAGTTAGAGAACCCCAACCACATCCTAGTTCAAGTATTTTTTGCCCATTTTTGATCCTAGCAAAAACGCAGGTTTTCTCAAGTGCTAAATCCTCGGATTCACTCAGGGTTCTCGTGTTTTTAGTCCAATAGCCACAGCTGTATTTCAAGTGGATGCCCAAAACTCTCTCGAAAAACTCTGCGGGCAGCTCATAGTGCTGCTCATTAGCAGCCTCGGTCTGAAGAGCAACCGCAGAAGTTCCTTGACTTTCTATAAAACGCTGTTTACCTCGGCACAAGCACTCTATCGTGTCCCCTGTGAGCTCATCAATACGTTGCTCTAAAAGGTTACGAATTCCAATTCGGATCAACCAATCCGGCATGAGTCCTCGCTCAGTAAGTGAAATTAAAAATGGATTCAAAATCTATGCTCCAAAAAAATAGTTTTTTGTCCCCCTCACGTCGAACATGAGCCTCAAAACAAGACAAGACTCAAGAATCAAATGATCTTTTACGCCGTGATTGGTCAAGTTTTTCAGCTGTCAATTCTCGGGAATGCAAGCCCTTCTTTATAAGAATATAAGTGGCACCCGCACCGCCATGATGTTTTTGCGCAGTATGAAATGCAAGCACATCGTGAAGCTGTCTCAGCCAGTGGTTTATACAACTCTTTAAAACTGCAGGCTTAAGCTTACCCTTGCCATGAATAATGAGTGCGCATCTTGCTCCTTTCTGCCGGCAATCACCTATAAACTTCCAGACAGCACTGCGCGCCTGTTCCACTGAATAACGATGAAGATCCAGTCGCGCCTGCAAATCATATTTGCCAAGACGCATTTTTTTGAAGACTCCATGTTGAACTCCAGCCCTGCAATAAGAAATTATTTCTGGTGGCTCTATGTCAACAATGGACGTGAGGGGGTCCAGAAAATTGGCATCGACAATCATGTCTTCCTGGGCATGCTTGTGACGCACAGCCATTCCTGGAGTCTTTTTTGAGGTAGATCTTAAGAATGTGGCACCCTTATCTCCTAACGGTTGAACAACTTCCCCAAACAACTCACCGAACGCCTCTCCAATGCTGCAATCAACAGAATCATTTGTTGGCGACCTCGAAGATAATTCACTTTTGTTGTTATCCAAAACTATGCGCTCTCAAATATCAGAAGGTTAAACCAAATTTTTTTCCTGGCAGCACACCATCCACCTTGCTTCTCTTAAAAGGACGATTCCGGCATGTTCATCAGTGAACCGGTACAAGCCATTAAGCTTCTGGAGTGTGAATCTGCCATTGGAAGTACTCGCGCGAAAAAAAAATCGGATGTGTGGAGTTTTGCTTGCAAAAATTGTCTATTACCTTGGCATAAAGATAATTTCTTGTGCGCTTCTAGGCTCATTTTGGACCACATATACGCCATATACACATAACCAGAGTACATTAAAAAATCAACCGAGGCTGCACCTACATAATCCGCATCACGTTTAGCGCGCAACCCGATCCGAATTGCCAGATAACGCCACCTTATTGTTAGCCTAGCCAAAACTAAAATCTTTCGAAACATTTTGAAAGTGTATTGATTAAGTTTCCAGGGGAGAAATTCCGCGCAAAATGCCAGAATTTCTCTGGTAAATACTTTTAACTGAGAAAATTCATCCAAAAGGACTTTTCTACCAATCAAATCAAGTGCCTGAATACCAGTAGTTCCCTCGTAAAGCATTGCAATCCTGCTGTCCCGTAAAATTTGCTCCGCACCCCACTCCTTCACATATCCATGACCACCAAACACCTGCACACCCAAACTCGCACACATAAAACCTTGCTCTGTCAAAAACCCCTTCAAAATTGGCGTACAAAACCCTAGTCTACTCTCAGCCTCCATCCTTGATACTTCAGTGATTCCCGCTCTATACACATCTGCAAATTGACTGGCATACACCACCATAGCCCGACCACCCTCAGCTATGGCCCTTTGAGTCAGCAACATTCGTCGTACATCAGGATGAACGATAATAGGATCTGCAGGACCATCAATATTTTTTATACCTGATATGGAACGCATTGCAAGTCGGTCCTTCGCATAAGCAGCAGCTGTTTGATAAGATAGTTCTGCAGCAGCTACGCCCTGGGCCGCTGTGCCAATGCGTGCCACATTCATGTAGGTGAACATAGCACTCATACCCTCGTGGGGATTGCCCACCAAAAAGCCTTTTGCGCCATCGAAGTGAAGAACACACGTCGCACTACCATGAATACCCATCTTTTTTTCTATTGAGCCACAATTAACATTATTTCGAACTCCGGCAGTTCCATTTGCAGTTGGTAAAAACTTCGGGATCAAAAACAAAGAAATACCTTTGGTGCCTTTAGGAGAATTAGGGAGTTTGGCAAGCACAATGTGAACTATGTTTTCGGTCAAATCGTGATCGCCAGCCGAGATATATATTTTAGTGCCCGTAACAAGATAACTACCGTCATCGACAGGCTCTGCTCTGGTCTTTATTTGCGCTAAATCGGTGCCACAGTGGGACTCTGTAAGACACATAGTACCGCTCCATCTTCCAGAAATCAGTTTGTGTAAATAGTCTTCTTTTTGCTCTGCGCTTCCGTGAGCTTCCAATGTTGCGATTGCGCCTTCACTCAAACCGGGATACATAGACCAAGCCCAATTAGCACCGGCCAACATCTCATTTATAGCAATCATAATTGAAGATGGTAATCCCTGCCCTCCATAAGCGGGATCACCGCTCAGACTAGTCCAACCAGCGGCAATAAACGCGGAGTATGCCTCTCGGAAGCCTTTTGGGGTAGTTACGTTGCCGTCTTGCCAAACGCAACCCAAATCGCCGGTTTGATAGATCGGTGATAATTCACTCTCACAAAACTTCCCCGCCTCCATGAAAATACTCGTAACAACATCGGGGGTTACAACCTCTCCCTCACGGACTTGCAAAAAATTTTCTTGCATCTTCATTACATCATGAAAAAGAAAATCCAAGTCTTCTAGCGGGGCTTTATAATTTATCACTACTATCTCTCAAGTTGAGCTTGTTGATGACCACTTTATGTTCATGAGTTCGATATCCATGACAATAGGGCAATTGTTCCCCTCATCCTCTAGGATGAGTTATTTTATATAACCTGTGGCCATAAAATAACGTACACTATACGCGAATAAAAGTTATTTAGAGCAATTTCTGGAGCTTACAAAATTCATGGGAACCAAATCACATCACAGCTTTGAACTCAAGCGCGCAAAAGCTATCACTGGGCTAAATATTGACTTTGAGGAATACACGCATATTACAACAAAAGCTCAGCACATTCACTTGAAGGCCGATAATAAAGAAAATGTCTTTATGGTGGCCCTGAGGACGGTGCCTGAGGACTCCACCGGTGTCGCTCACATTCTGGAACACACGGCCTTGTGCGGGAGCGAAAAATACCCTGTTCGTGATCCTTTCTTTATGATGATCCGGCGTTCACTAAACACATTTATGAACGCTTTTACAAGCTCTGACTGGACTGCATATCCGTTCGCCAGTCAGAACCGGAAGGACTTTGACAACCTGCTGAAAGTCTATCTGGATTCTGTATTTTTTGCTCGACTTGATCCCCTAGATTTTGCCCAAGAGGGCCATCGATTAGAATTTTCAAATGCTGAGGACTGCGACACACCGCTGACTTTCAAGGGAGTCGTTTTTAATGAAATGAAAGGTGCAATGAGTTCGATTAATTCCACCCTCTGGCAAACTACTTGCAAATTCCTCTACCCAACAAATACTTATCACCACAACAGCGGTGGGGATCCGACAAGAATCCCTGATTTAACATATGATCAATTCAAAGAATTTTACAGGGTCCACTATCACCCAAGTAATTCAATATTCATTACGTACGGGAACATACCAGCGGCCGAACATCAAGAAAAATTTGACGCTTTAGCGTTAAGTCGTTTTGAACGGTTAAATTGTCACATCGCAGTTAAAGATGAAGAACGTTACGAAGCGCCGAAACAGTTCGTGGAGGGATATGCATCAAATCCTAGTGAGCCATCGGATAAAAAAACACACGTTATCATTGCTTGGCTCTTAGGCGATAGCACAAATTTAGAGGAAACTATGCAGGCTCGACTCCTCTCGAGCGTCCTTTTGGATCATAGTGGATCACCACTAATGCAGGCGTTAGAGACTAGTGAGTTTGGCACTTCCCCATCACCGCTTTGCGGTCTCGAAGACTCACAAAAACAGTTATGCTTTGCCTGCGGTATTGAAGGCTCTGAGGAGTTCTTTGCCGATTCAGTAGAACAAGCAATACTCGATGTCCTTAAAAACGTTGCCGAAAATGGCTTGGAGGAGGAACAGATCGCTGCGAGCCTTCATCAGCTCGAGTTACAACAACGAGAGATCTCTGCTGGTCGTTTCCCATTTGGTCTTAACCTTGCTTTAACGGCGCTCACGAGCGCAACCCACCGCGGCGACCCAGTCGCGCTTTTAGATTTGGAGCCAACCCTGAAGAAACTCAGAGAACAAATAAAACAACCTGAATTTATCAAAACCCTTGTCCGAACACTTCTCCTCGAGAATCCCCACCGGATTAGACTAGTAATGCCGCCAGATGGAACACTCGCAGATCAGCGAGAGGCCGCAGAAAGAGAAAGGCTCCTAACCATACAAAATAAGCTAACCACATTAGAAAAAAAAGCCATCATTGATCAAGCCAAAGCACTGCAAAGCAGGCAGGAGGCTAGCGAGAACGCAAATCTCCTTCCAAAAGTTGGGATTGAGGATATCCCCAAAGAAATTACCTATTCCAAAAAAATGCCGTTACTTAAAAAAGCAATCCCGATCACTGCCTACCAAGCCGGAACAAATGGACTTGTCTATCAACAGGCGATCTTGCCGGTTCCAGCTCTTGAGGAACAATTTATCGACCTAATACCACTCTACACAGCATGCGTAACTCAGCTTGGTGTTGGCAACAGGACCTACCAAGAGACCCAGCAATGGCAGGCAACATTAGTGGGAAGTTATGCAGCATCAGCAGATGTGAGAACAGACAAATCTGACCTAACCATGTTGCGGGGCAATTTGTGTTACACAGTCAAAGGACTTGTAAAGAATCAGGTGCCCATTACCGAATTCTTTCAAGAATCGATTTACGGAGTACGATTTAACGAGCTCTCTCGCATTAAAGAATTAGTGTCGCAAATTAAAAGTCAAAGAGAATCTTCTGTGGTTAGCAACGGGCATGCGCTTGCAATGGCATCGGCAGCAAGCGGGCTCTCGGCAAGCGCGCACTTAAATCAGCGCTGGAGCGGCCTCACTGCAGTTTCGCACATTAAAGAGCTAGACAAATTAATCGATGACCCTAAAGAGTTATCCAAGCTTGCTGATAAACTTGCCAGCATACATTCGCAAGTAATAAATCAAGATTGTCAGTTCTTGATTGTGGCGGAGTCCGGGGAAATCCTCGAGTCTATCTCCCATATTGAAAGCACATTTAGGTCAAAAGATGGAATTGACCCCATCACTCCTGAAAATATTATGTGCTATCCTTACGATTTGCGTCCAAAAAGTTTATGCTGGACTACCAACACCCAAGTAAATTATTGTGCAATGGCATTTCCTACGGTGGCCTCTACACATGAGGACGCAGCCGCCCTTACTGTGCTCGGTGGAATTCTCAGGAACGGTTTTCTGCATCGAAAAATTAGAGAGCAGGGCGGTGCATATGGCAGTGGTGCTGGTCAAGATAACAACTCAGGAGCGTTCCGATTTTTTTCTTACCGAGACCCTCGACTAAAAGACACACTAAACGACTTTGATGAATCGGTTCAGTGGGTTCTGAGTAACCCAATAAGCTTTGAAAAAATTGAGGAATCAATACTTGGGGTGATAAGTACCCTCGACAAACCGGGCACACCTGTAAGTGAAGCAATTTCCGCATTCCATCGGGAGCTCAATGGTAGAAACAAGTCATCTCTTTTGGACTTCCGTGAACGCGTTCTAAATGTGTCTGAAGAAGCCATAAAGAAAGCATGTGCAAAATATTTGACACCTCAAACCGGCATCACTTCGGTTATAACAAGCGCACAGTCTGCAAAACAGTTGAACTTGGAAATAAAGAATTTATAAAAGCGCGAACTAACGGAGATCTTTTTTTTGAAAAATAATAGACGGGATCTCCTATTTCAAGAAAAACAAAATGTTAATAACTTTACGTTTGACAGACGGGTCGCGAAAGTTTTCCCCGACATGATTTCCCGCTCCATACCGGGATATAAAATAATCATCCGTCAAAGTGGTAAACTAGCGGCTAAGTTTGTCCAACCTAACTCTAACTGTTACGACCTAGGTTGCTCTCTAGGTGCAACCACTCAAGAGGTTGCTAGAAACGTAAATGCGGAAAACGTAAGCATTATCGCTATTGATAATTCCGAGGCAATGTTAAGTCAGGCAAAAATCAATACGAACGGTATCCGATCCGACACTTCCATCTCCTTAATTAACGGTGATATTCGCCTAACCTCCATAAATAATGCATCATTCGCCACACTGAATTTCACCCTACAGTTTATTTCGGTAAGTGAGCGACGCGCCCTGATCACCAAAATATTCAAAGGCTTAAAACCTGGTGGCTGTCTTATAATTTCAGAAAAAATCTGCTTCAAAGAGCCCAGAATAGATCACAAAATGGTGAAACTTCACCATCAATTTAAACGCCAACGAGGGTATAGTGATTTAGAAATAAGACAAAAACGGGAGGCAATTGAAGACGTTTTGGTGCCCGAAACGGTTGACGAACACGTCAATAGATTAAAAAAAATTGGTTTCTCAGAACCCCGTATATGGTTCCAGTGCTATAATTTTTGTTCTATGTATGTTTTCAAGTGACATTCCAAGAAACTATTCCCCGCTAAATAATTTAAAAAAAATGTCTTATGAGGCCTCTTATAGCACCTCGCATAGATTGCTTGTAAGGAGGCGTCAAAAAGGCAAAGGGAGTAAACTTGTCTTTGAGGACACTACGCTTGTGTGAAAAAGTGTCGAAACCCCATTTCCCTCCGGTCTTGCCCAGGCCGCTTTGGTTGACGCCACCAAAAGGAAGCTTTTCATGTAAAAAATGAATAGCAATCTGATTTATGCATGTGTCTCCAGCGCTGGTCCTCCGCACAACCTTGTTCTGAAAGTCACGATCACTACTGAAGATGTATAGCGCAAGTGGTTTTGGCCTTTCGCAAAGTTCTTGTAAGACCGATTCTATTGAGTCATATCTTATAATCGGCAATATAGGTCCAAATATTTCCTCATTCATTAGATCGCAACCACAACTTAGATTTGTTAACAATGTTGGCTGCATGAAACGTTTCTGTGAGCAAGCCCGCCCGCCAACCAACACCTCTGCACCGTGTTGTAGTGCGTCGTCCAGCAAGTGCTCAAGCCTCCTGAAATGGGCATCATTAACAATCTGACAGTAATCTGGATTTTCGTGAAGTTTATCCAGCGGACCATATTGTCGCTTTATACAATCGCTAAGAAGACTCACAAGATCATCGTAAATTGAATTTTTTACGTACAAATAATCCGGTGCAATACATGTTTGTCCGTTATTGCAGAACTTGCCGAACACAATTTTTTCTGCGGCGCTCTTCAGGTGGACAGTGTCATCTACAATTACGGGACTTTTACCTCCCAATTCAAGAGTCACTGAGGCCAAATTCTTTGCAGCCGACGCCATAACCTTTTTGCCAATATTTGGACTCCCTGTAAAAAAAATATGATCAAATGGAAGGCTGGTCAGATATCCAGCGATAGTCTCGTCACCCTCGAAGATTGCAACCTCTTTTTTCTCAAAAACTGAATTCACAATATTTACGATCACGGCCGACATGAATGGCGTCACCTCAGAGGGTTTCAGAATCACCGTGTTTCCGGCTGCGAGTGCTAAAATCATGGGACAAAAAGTGAGATTAAATGGATAGTTCCAAGGGGATACAATGAGACAGACCCCCCTTGGTTCGGTAACGATCTCAGAGGAAGTGCCAAAAAGCATCGGCGTGGGTAAAACACGCTCTGCCCTCATCCATCTCTTAAGGTTCTTCTTTACAAGTTTTAACTCCGAAACAATCGGAAGTATCTCAGTAACATCTACCTCTGATGCAGGCTTCGAAAAATCTGCAAATGCTGCCGCATAAAGCTCCTCATAAGACGACTTAAAAACATTTTCAAAACGCTCCAAAACCGCTAAACGTGCCCCATAATCACTTTCTCTTAGTTCAATGGAGTATCTCTTTTGCTCAGCAAAAACATCATCAATGCACGTTAAAAGCTGTACTTTTGGTTCAACCATGAAACCTCCTCCATCTCTTTTTACGAAAAAATCTCATTTGATAACCGGGGTAAAAACTCCCGATGTCAAATATCTCGTAACTTCACTAATAATGCGGTGGAAAATCCGAAGTGGACGGATTTTCACTCGGTACCTTGCCATCAAGATGCTCTACAATGGTCCTTAACGATTTCAGTGAGGTTGTCAGCGCATCGATCTCAAGTTTTTGTCTATAAACCTCATCTTCCAACTGAAAGTTGGCAAGCTCTAGGTATGCAATCTTCTCTTCTACGGCAAGGATTTTGTCTTTTTCCATAAAATTATTTGAAGTCTTTCCACAAAAAAAGTAACTATAAAACATATAAACTATTCTTGCAGTATTGGGAGATTAATAGCACAGATGCACTACTACAAAAACTTACAAGATTGGATGAATGACTCAATATTGTCGAGACTGGCAAACTGTTTGCCAAAGTTAATAGATGAAAAGTTTAACACCACTCGGTGGGGAGACCTTCCAATATGGCTTGAGTGCCTTGACAAATTGCCTAACATAGTTGGTGATCCAGTAAATCTCAACTCTGGGGTATGTATCGGTAATGCAAATCAATTGGCTATTCCTCATGACGAATTTAAAAAAACCTTGATGACACTTCACCCTTGGAGAAAGGGGCCTTTTTCCTTGTTTGGAATTGATATTGATAGTGAATGGCGCTCTGACCTGAAATGGAACCGCATAGCGAGTCACATTCACTCATTGGAGAAAAGATTAGTGTTAGACGTAGGTTGTGGTAACGGCTACCATTGCTGGCGAATGTTGGGAGCCGGTGCGGAGCGAGTAATCGGTATCGATCCATCTGCAAAGTTTGTATGCCAATTTCTCGCACTGAAGCATTTCACAAGGAATTCCTTACCAATTGACGTCCTGCCAATTGGTATCCAAGATCTTCCAACAAACCTACGCGCTTTTGACAGCGTTTTCTCAATGGGTGTTTTGTATCATCGAAAATCACCACTCGGCCATCTCGAGCAGCTCTTCGATCTCCTGCGACCAGGCGGACAAATTATCCTAGAAACGCTAATAATCGAGGGCAAATTAGGATGCTCACTCATTCCGAAGGGTCGTTATGCAAAAATGCGAAACGTGTGGTTTATACCCAGCGCTAAAACGCTGATCTCGTGGCTACGCAGCGTGGGTTTCAAAGAAGTAAGGATGGTTGATGTTTCCATAACTAGCACTAGTGAGCAACGTAAAACTCCATGGATGACATATCAATCGCTCGAGGACTTCATTATGAAAGATGGAAGTGGCAGAACGCTGGAGGGTTACCCACCCCCAACGCGAGGTGTCTTTATCGCAGAGGTTCCCACCAAGTGATCAAAACAACGACCTAGAAATCGCTTTTTTAAAAGGTTAATTTAGGCGAAAAAAATATCGTTAATAGATAGATCTGCGGGATACCTTTTTCTGCTCTCAGAGGTTATAAAAGTTTTGTTATATCAAAGCGTATTCAAGGACTATGCACGGTCAAATTACACTCGCCAGTTCCTCTTGATCTAACAATGGAGATCTATCTAAAAACCAGCATGAAGCGGTTCTTGTCGAGCGCGACCTAAAGTTGTGCCCGCCAACGGAGTCTATGACACAAACCCATTGACAGCGCCTCCAACTCATAAAGATGCATTTGACTATCGGCGAACCTTTAGCCAATCCCGCTGACACACAATCAGTGATTACTATGGTTTTGGGCCGAGTATGGTTAGCTGCGATCGATAGTGGCTATTCAACGCCGCCGTAATCAATACGGACTTCGTTGCATCTAGTTTAAAGCCAGATCCCAAATATAAATTTGAATCATAAATTTTCCTTCAGTGGCGAATCTGCACAGTCAGTCCTGCACTGTGTGAAATATTTTGCTCTGAAGTTATGGAAAACCTCGCGTTCTACCATCCTTTCGAGTCAAATGTCTGCATTGATCATAAAACCAGCGCACAATAGCTGTGAGCTCGGGATCTATGAGTGCGGAACTGAGACAGATAGACGGAAGTTTTTGTAGTGCAGCTGTCTAAAATGTTTAGATAACATAAATACTCACAAGGAGCACACTGAATTTAGTAGAAGAGAGAATCCGACAAGTTTATCGACGAGAATAATTATTAGTCTTAAATAAGTTTTACACACAAAAAAACCAGATAATTGACTGAATTTCCAGCCTAAACTATAGTAAGTAAGATTTTGATTGATCCTACGCACTCGTAGCTCAGCTGGATAGAGTACTCGGCTACGAACCGAGCGGTCGGAGGTTCGAATCCTCCCGAGTGCGCCAAGGTAAGATGTTGCCTTTTAAATTTCGCGCGCTTAGCGTATCTTCTCTCTTAAATGATGCTTACCTTTAGATACCAACGGATTTAATTCCTAAATAGTCGAATAAGCAACCATAACTACAAAATTAGGTGTTTTGCTCATGAGAGAGGTACATTCGTCGGCCGAACAAGCCGTAAAATCACTGATGGTGGCTCACTTCGACGCCAGACAGTCAGGTGATTGGAAAGAAGTCATATCAAAGTACTCTGATAAATGGAGGGATTCGAAAGGTTACCGAAAAGAATCTCTCAACAGCGGTCATCTATCCTTCACTACAGGAGCGCTTTGGTCGCAAATTGCGGTGAACATGGATGATGCTATTGTAACTGCGGGAAAAACCATCGCAACTTTTGGCCCGGTTTTAATTTCCACATCCAAGGGCACTATCACTTACGAATACAATCTGGAGCAGGAGGACGATGGGGTATGGCGGATCGTCTTCACTAAAACGTTAGCTTGGGAAGAAGTCGAAGACGAAGGAAGCGCGTCTTTAAAACGTCAAATTAACGATACAGCAATGCGCATCAGGGAGTATAGAGAAAAGCTCCTAAACGATCACCATCGACCTAGATATCACTTTACCGTACCCGAGGGATTTGCTGTTCCCTTTGATCCAAATGGAGCGATTTATTGGAAAGGTCGATACCACCTTTTTTATATTTTTCAGGATTCCCGCTCAGGGAAAAAATCAGATCACTGGGGTCACATATCTAGTACTGATCTATTCCATTGGCGGCATCACCCAACAGGATTGATAGGAGGCATGTATAGTGGAAACTGCTTTTTGAATGGCAATGGAATACCCACAATGTGTTACCACGAGGTGGATTTAGGTAATTCACTAGCGATTTCTGAGGATGACGAGCTTAATCGATGGAGTAAGCTTAATTCAAACCCGATAACTCCAGATGACTCAGAAGTCGAGGCGAACAAATCAGGAAGAAAAAGTCCGCATAGAAAAGGCTACAGATCTTGGGATCCTTTTGGGTGGTATTCATCAGGCAACTACTACGCAATCTTTGGTGGTGAGTCCCCTGCAGTTGCAAAAGCATCAGCATTAGACGGCAAATGGCGCTATGTAGGCAACCTGTTTGCGCATGCAATTGATGGCATTTCTCTTCACGAGGACGTGTCTTGCCCAGACCTCTTTAGATTGGGAAATAAAGATATTCTTCTCTGTATAAGTCATAGGATGGGATGTCGTTACTATGTGGGTAAATGGAAAAATGAACAATTCTATCCCGAACACCACGCTCAAATGAGCTGGGTTGATAACACCTTTTTTGCGCCCGAGAGTCTTGAGGATGAGAAAGGCCGGAGAATCATGTGGGCGTGGCTTTTAGATTACAGAGATCTTGGAGCTCGTCTCGATCAAGGTTGGTCAGGAACACTAAGCCTCCCGCGTGTGCTCAACCTCGGAGCAGATGGTTTACTTGATATAGATGTCGCGAAAGAAATCGAAAGTCTGCGCTACCGGCACTTCCGAAAGACTGATTTGACCATAAATTCTGGGCAGAAAATATATGTCGACGATGTTTTTGGTATCAGTCTAGAGCTCAAAATTGAAGCATTAGCAGGGCATGCCGCAAGGTTTGGCGTTGCAGTATGTGTTAGTGAAATGCTCGAGGAAGAAACTAGAGTAACCTATGATGCTCAAAATAATTTACTCGAGGTGGATACTCAAAAATCTGGACCAAAGGGCACTCCAAGAGACATTGAGCGGGCACCTCTGTATCTCAGAAACGAAGAAATTCTAGAACTAAGAATATTTATCGATGGTTCCGTCATAGAGGTATTTGCGAACAAAAAACAAGCTATAGCTAGAAGAATTTATCCATCAAAAAATAACGGAATGGAGATTTATCTATTTTCGGAAAATACATCAGTAAAAATAAACTCGCTAGACTCGTGGCACATATCTCCATCAAATCCTTATTAAACAAATAAAAGATTGCTAACGCAGTTAAAAGAATGTTGCAAAAAACTAATTACAAGATGAAAACCAAAGACACAAGAATATCACATGATTAATCGTAGAAATTTAATAAAAAGTACCACTATTACGGCTGCAGCTCTTCTCTCTGGGTGCCAAAGATTTACCAATCAAAAAAGAGCCCTTAGCGGTTTGAGTGCGGCATTTGAGGGTCAATTTCGATTTGGGACTTCAATAAAAAATAATACCTTGCAAAGCAATGCCACTAATTTATTAACTCTCATTGCCAAAGAATTCAACGCAATTACTGCCAATAACGCAATGAAGTGGGAGGGTTTACAACCAAAACTCAACGAGTTTAATTGGCAAATAGCAGATAAGTTTATCGATTTCGGTCAGCAGAATAATATGCAGATAACGGGCCATGTACTTGTTTGGCATAAGCAAACTCCAAATTATGTTTTTATAAAAGATGATAAGATGATATCTAAAAAATTGCTGCTTCAACGTATGGAACGGCACATTAGTAAAGTGATGGAGCGGTATAAAAAGGTGACCGAGTGGGATGTGGTAAATGAAGCGATTGTTGGAGGAAAATGGCTGGAAAGTGAATGGTTCAAAATAATCGGTCCTGATTACGTGAAACGCGCTTTTCAGTTCGCTAGAAATGCAAATCCCTCCGCGACGTTAATTTATAATGACTACGGCATTACAAATCCAAAGAAACAGCAAGCAATTCTTGGCTTATTGAGCAAGCTAGATAAAAGTGGTGTTAGAGTTGATGGAGTTGGGATGCAATCCCATTTTTCACTAGAAAAAAATTTTCCCTCAACAGACATTATTGAACAGACAATAGAAACGTTTGCACGTCAAGGATACCAGGTCTTCATAACTGAACTTGATGTGGACGTTTTACCAAGGGCTTGGAAATATGTGAGGCAACCTCCATTGCGGCAGCTCCACATAAATGAAATTTCCATTCGGGAAGCAAAATACCTCGATCCTTACCCAAATGGACTACCCGAAAAAGTAAGTAAAGAGCTTGCAGACCGCTATGCCTCAATTTTTAATGTTTTTAGTAGGCAATCTGATAACATATCTCGGGTGACTGTTTGGGGAACTCTTGACACAGAGTCATGGAAACATGATTGGCCCATCTTGGGTAGAACCAATTACCCACTGTTGTTCGATAATAAAGGCAATCCGAAACAAGCTTATTTCAGTGTTCTCGGGGAGGGAAATAATTGAGACAACATCAATAAATTGACATTTCGGGGATGAAATGAGCATAAATAGAAGATACTTTGTCATAAAAAGTGCACTCGCAGTAGCGTCTCTAATATCAATGAAAAATTATGCTAAAACTGAACATATTGTGGAGTCAGGTCTAGCCGAAATCTTCAACGAAGACTTCTTGATTGGAACTGCGATATCGAATAAAACGCTTGTCGAAAACGATGCTGCGATGCTTTCATTAATAAGCAAAGAGTTCAATGCTGTTACAACAGAAAATGCACTAAAGTGGAGTGAGGTCCACCCTGAACCAGATGTCTGGAATTTCCAACCCGTGGATAGATTCGTTGATTTCGGTAGAAGTCACAAGATGTCAATGATTGGGCACACCCTTACGTGGCACAGGCAGACACCAGAGAGCCTTTTTTCCGAAACGATAAAACAAGTTGAGCATTGTAACAGCTGCCATTCCTTTCGGAGAGCCACTCCCAGGGATGAATTAATAAGTCGATTACAGTCCCATATATGTGTGCTCATGGATCGTTACAAGCAAGATATTGATACTTGGGATGTTGCTAATGAGGTAGTTGAAAATAATGGAAAATGGCGAGAGAGCGACTGGTATAAAATACTCGGGCCAGAATTCTTAGAGTTGTCATTTAGATTTGCTCGTGAAGCCCACCCACGAGGTTGCCTGCTTTACAACGATTTTCATCTGGAAAAACCCAAAAAATGTGATTCAATTATTCAAAAACTAAAAACGATTCAGAATCGCGGCATAAAGGTTGATGGCGTAGGAATACAATGCCACATAAAATTAGACTCGGGATCTCCAACGATTGAAGAACTCGAAACAGCAATAATTACGCTTTATAAATCTGGCTTCAGGGTTCATATCACTGAACTTGACATAGATGTTCTGCCAGAAGCTTGGATTCATCGAGGTAGACACATAGATACATTTCCAAATAAAAGTGAATTGAACCCATACAAAAATGGACTGCCTAATCAAATCTCACAAAAACTAAGCGCTCGTTATAGAGCAGTGTTTGATTTATTCATAAAACATAGAGACAAAATCGACAGAGTTGCACTTTGGGGGACAACAGACGATGAGAGCTGGAAAAATGGTTTACCCATCGCTGGTAGGACCAGCTATCCATTGCTTTTTGACAGGAATAAACTTCCTAAGGCAGCTTACTATGCGGTAAAATCGTTGAAAAGTTGAAGCATGAGCAAGACGGTAAAGCCAAATCAATGAATTTGTTAAAATGAAAATGAGTAACAAAAGAAATGTACTCCAGCATTTGAGAACGGTGATGCCTTTAATTGTTGGCGCACTAACACTGCTCGGGTGTCGCCATGATTCATCAAAAGCTGAGGCGACATTCTCCTCTGACGATCAACGTCCAAATTTCATATTTCTATTAACCGATGACCAAAACTACCACACGATCAGGGAATTGGGAAACAAACACATCTTTACCCCAAATCTAGATAAACTTGCACGAAGAGGAATGAGTTTTTCTCATGTCTTTAATCAGGGCTCATGGGAAGCAGCTGTCTGCGGTCCAAGCCGGAAAATGCTTAACACAGGCCGTCACCTATTTAAAACAGGCTATGGTCCCCCTACCGCCGTGAATGATCAATTTAGGGGACCTCTCTTAGGAGAAATCCTTCAACAAAACGGTTATGACACATTTATTACAGGTAAATGGCATATAGATGAAGATTCTTTACGCCGGAGTTTCACATCTGGACGTAACGTTTTTATGCCGTTAGGAATGGGAATGTCTTTCCACGAGGAGGGCGGACAATTTAACCCTTTAGTCGCAGACTATGACGGCAACGACTTAAACGTTGAAAACTTTACAACACGCAGAGCTAATAAATTTAGTAATGAATTATTTGTGGATTCTGCCATCGATTATCTTAAAAATAGAAAAAATATCAGTGAAGTTCCCTTCTTTTTATACCTGTCCTTTCTGACACCTCATGATCCAAAACATGCGCCAGAAAAATATTTAAAAATGTACCCCATTGATGATATACCGGTGCCTGACAATATGCTCCCGGAACATCCATTTAATGAGGGTGACCACAATGCAAGGGACGAAGTACTTCTTCCCTTTCCTCGAACCGAGCTACGAATTAAATGGCATATTGCACGTTACTATGCCATGGTTTCTCATCTGGATGCTGAGATTGGTCGTCTTCTGGATTACCTTGAAAAGTCTGAGTTGGAAGATAATACGGTCATAATTTTTACCTCAGATAACGGATTAGCAAACGGCCAGCACGGCTTGCTTGGCAAGCAAAATCAGTATGACCACAGTATTCGCATTCCTCTAGTTTTTGCGGGACCCTCCATTGATGCAGGGGTTAGAAAAACTGGTATGTTTTACTTGCATAGCTTATTTCCAACTATACTTGATATCGCAAAGATCGAGGCTCCAAAAGACACAGACAGCGTAAGTGTTGCGGGGCTACTGTCGGGCAACCAGGATCATGTCAGAGAATCCATATATGGCGCATATAAGAACCTCCAGCGGATGGTTAGGACACGCTCTCACAAGCTAATATACTACCCCCACATAGAAAAAACTCAGCTATTTAATATTGTTAATGACCCGCTGGAGATGCGGGATGTCTCTGGGGATAAGGACAACGAAATCCTGATAGCTACATTGTTTGCAGAGCTCGAGCGGCTCAAAGTCGAGGTTGGTGATCCACTACAAAATGAAAATCCTGTTGAAAGTTTTTACGAGTATAAAAAAGATGATTACTACCCTAAGAGGTGGCCTCGACGCGAATTGAATCTTTAACTCAATGTCTTTTTTAAATATTCTGATAATCCGATGGAACTGCAAACCTCCCTGTTGGTGGGGATACGAGAAGTAAGCTCGCTATCCCCATCCGAGTCGGGTCAAGCATAATTTAAGGAAATCGCACAATGACATGAGAATTTCGGCACAGTTACTTTTATTTTACTACCTACCTTTTCAATCGGCAGCACCCTCATCTCTGGAACTAGGGTTGCACGTTTAATATCTGTCGAAAGATCGAGGATCACAGGCACCTCAAAAAGAGTCGGTAAATCTTCTATCACTTCACATTTGCCTCTTTGTATAGGCGGCCCATAAAGCAGATGGACTACATAGCGCCCCTGATCTGGCTGATGTAAAAAACTCACCCTTGCGGCACTCGGCAATGATGTCTCCACCATGGGTCTAAAGTTGAGCATTCCAAGCGCATTACCAAAAAGGTCTCTGTGCAACCTAGCCCCATAATCGTAATAGATTGCATCGAGCTCATGTGCTACAAATATCACGTTACCGTTCTGAATGACACCCGGATAATCTGCGTCCACTAATTTAAATGGTGTATTTTGATGAGATGTAAACTTTTCATAAGTCCGGCTGAAAAAAGGCTCTCTTATCGTTGCCAGCACTTTAGTTTTTGAGTCGGGAGCCACCCGAAGCGCTGGTTTATAGCAAAGGAAAGGACTCGTTACTAATCCATTCCAAAGACTTTCTTTTACGACAAGATAGTCTTTGTCGAACTCACTCTTACCAAGGTACCTAGCTCCAATATCTATCATGCTATTTTGATGGGCCTTATCCAGCGCTCCGGCTCCCATCACAAGGATACCTCCCCCAGAATCAGTAAAATTTTTGAGTCGCTCCGAGTCTTCAGCCTCCAAACATGCTTTACCGGGTATAACGATCACATCAAACTGGTTTAAATCTTTATTACCTACATTGGCAATATCGAAATTAGTATGGCTTTCTAGTAACATTCGACAAGTGCCTTCATCATGTTTTGCCGAAAAAGTCCGCCAAACGCCCACACGAGCCTCCGGGATACCACCAACGCCGTAATTCTCGATAAGCTCAACATACTTGTATGCAGCACCAATATTTTTATATGTTGCCAGATCCATTTTCCCTGAGGGATGAAGTTGATCCCCAAAGTTACAATTTGCTCCCCAAGAGATCATAGCAGCCGCCTCATATCTGAGCGCATTACGAGATTTGAAACCACCGAACTCACCCCAAGCGGTATGAAATTTTCCGCTCATCGCGGTAATGGGGTATCCAGCATTAAGAAAGTATTTAGATTGCATGGGCAGTTTATCATATCCACCCCAAGTTGTGGGGAGATCTTCCAAATCTTGGATAGTATTGTACTCATACATTTTGTGCTCAAAGTTGTATGCGCCCCTGTTTATGGCAGTGCATCCATTAAAATAAACAGTGGCTTGTGGATGATATTTATGAACTAGATGGGTGACCGATTTTTGGTGGCGCTTAAACGACTTTGCCAAAAACCTTATGGCCTCATCACGTTTGCTGATATCAAAGCCCTCTGCAAGCATCATTTTTTTACAAATACCGCAATAACATGGGCGAGAAACTTGGTAAATATCCATCCAGATACCATCAATATCATAATTTACGCATAACTCCTCCAGCTGTCTCATCACATGATCGTGATAAGAGGTGTTAACACACATGAAAATCCAATGAAAATCCGGCTTCGGATCGTCGGGTCCTGCGTTACTGTCAAAGTGCCCGTTCGTCAGAAGGCTTCCGTCCTCGAAGCGTGAACACCACTCTGGATGGTTAATTGCATCATTATGAGACCAACCGAATGTGAAGTAGATAGGAGCGGCGACTCCTATTTCATGACATGCTTCAATCTGTTGGCCAAGTAAATCAAATTTTAAATTTGGATGCATTTGCCCTACTTTCGTTGGATAGTAACTCCAGCTATGATGCCCTTTGCCAAATATGTTCACCGCATCGACGTTTGCGATTTTCAAAGCAGATTGAAATTGCTTTTTAGAGAAAGCCTCCCCAACATTAGGCAAATACTCTGATGTGTGGAAATCAAGGTGTATTTGTCGATGCCCAACCCGCTTCCGAGTAGTTTGCGATACTTGTCCCGTTTTCATTCCCCCAACCGCGAATGAATCGGAAAAACTAAAACTAAGTCCAGCCCCCAACAACGATGTTTTCAAAAACTCACGTCTGTTCTGTGTCAATTTTTTTCCCCTCTTCGGCTTAACTATTATTATAGACCTCAAGTTATTGTTGTATTAAACGAAAATTCCAGCGAAAAATGAAGGTCTTTCTAAAAATGAAAGCCAAAGATGCCTGTATTGACTTACCAATGGTAAGTCGGATGACTCTCACGTTATGAAAGTGAAAAATACCAATCACGTGTTTGATATTTCTTATGGGTATTCGAGTGTCGCCTTTAATATGCATTGTCATTACACTGATTGATAGAAATATGTGACCGCAACATAGTACTCTCTTTAGCGTACGACTAAAGGAACCTATAGCGACACCCCTACCCGCCCTAGGACGGATCACTGGATTGCTGAATCTATGGTAAATTCCTTACTAGCCTGACTTCTAATTTAGTGATAATGATTGGTCTACGGGGGTGGATTTCAGACGCAAGCGAGTCCAAACGCTTCCCTTGGAGATTGAGGCAGGTAAGTCAGGCGAGTGTTCTTTTCCAATGTCCTTTAATGATAAACCCGCGGAAAAATCATCGGAAGCTATTACGGCCATATCTAAAACACCCTGGAAATAGTTACCAAGAGGATAACTAAATCTTCAGTCATTTTTTTTAAGTTCGTCGCTGAATTGTGCGGAGGACGAGTCAATAGTAGGAGTTGGTTAAGCGAATCAAGGATAGCGCCGGAACCGATAAATATACCTCCAATAACATGCTCGCATACACACGCATTTGGCATTAGGTCCTCAGGCATAGAAGAAGCTGACTAGTCCCTTCCCATTTTAATGGCATTAGGTCGAAAAAGTTTTGATGCGCGTTATTTTTTAACTGAGAATTCACACTCAGGCAAGCGTCAAATAATTATTAGAATTATCGAGCTTCAAAGTCTGGTAGATCAAAAAATATATTCGTAAATTAAAAATTGGTGCACACACCCAGTCACTCCAATCAGATCTGATTCAGCGATTCTTTCTCTTCCTTTGTGCACTGTGTAGCCTTTATCACGGGGTCGACTGGCTCAATTTCAGGTTTCTTTAGAACCTGCAAATGACTCACGGCCATCAGGCTCTCTCGATCAATTCCCCAGCCTTCTATGTAATTTGTTGTAATTACTTGAAATCGAATCTTAGAAACTCCATTTTCAAACTTTACTCCGCGCGTCCACTCTCCAGTCCTGAACGCCGTTATATCTAACCGCGCAGTGTCAGTGTCGAGAATCATTTCCCTTTCTTCGCATGTAATGAAAACTATCCCACCTTCATGCCCCACAGCGTGAGTACCCGCAAGTAAAAGAAGCATTGCCATTAAAGCAGTAATTTTTTTCAAACTAAAACTCTCCCGATGAAGTAATGCTAACATAATCTCAAAAGTCCCAAACGTTAACAACCCTACGTTTAAAGAGCGGAACAAGTTCACGAATCGTGCTTGTACTTTTTCGATTACAAAGTTTATATTTAACTCAACATATCTATATTCACCTGGCACCACTACTTATAAAACTTTAAAGCAGAATGCCTAAACCTCGAAAATCTAAGAGTAACAATATCAATTATGTAATTCTGATACAAACGCCAAGGCAAGTTTTTACCCTGACGAGGAAATTCATCCATCGATCGCATAACGTAACTCGAGGAAAAATCCAACAACGGCTCTGTTTCTGGAGCCGGCGGCTTATTGACGACGCAAAACGAACGAAAGTCTTTTCGATCCATAAATTTTTTGAGCCTGCAAAAATGCCTGTTGATTAAATCAACTTTTAGAGTCCACGAAGCATTGGTATAACCCACAGAAACGACCATGTTCGGTAGCCCACTTAACATAGCACCACGAAATACAACACACTGAGACAAATTGATCTTTACATCATCAACAAAAAAAGACATTCCTCCCAAGGGAAGCATTTTTAGTCCGGTAGCACTCACAATAATATCAGCCTTAAGCTCATAACCGGATGCTAACCGAACCCCATCCTCAGTCAGATTACTAATCTGTTGGGTTATCACACTTATATCACCATTACGTATCCCATTAAACAAATCTCCATCAGACGCTATACATAAACGCTGATCCCAGGGCTTATATTTAGGATTAAAATGTTTTTTCACATCACAATAATCACCGACCTGAAGACGCACCCAATCAATCAACTTATTTTTTACATAGCTTGGAAAACGCCGACTCAGTTGATATACGATCATCTGCATCAGAATATAACGCCACCTAGTGATAATCCCAGCGACAACAGGTGAAAAAAATCGTCGAAGCAGTTCTACTGTGGGGTCAACCGTTGGACTGCTGACAATGTAGGTGGGAGAACGCTGGAGCATGGTCACATGACTCGCGGCAGCGGCCAGTGCAGGAACGATTGTAATTGCAGTTGCACCACTACCGATTACAACAACGCGTTTTCCCTCATAATTAAGATCAGAGGGCCAAGATTGAGGATGGACAAAACGACCTTTGAATTTTTCAAGACCCCCAAATGAAGGCGTGTATGGATCATCATAGCTATAATAGCCTGTGCAGCTATTTATAAATAAGCACGTCAAAAAAGTTGCGTCGCCGGACGTGTTATGTAAAGTCAAAGTCCAACACTGTTTTGTGCTACTCCACTCGGCTTTACTTACACGCTGTCCGTACCAAATATGTTGATCCACACCATACTCAACAGCTGTTTCATGAATATATCTGAGGATACTGCTCCCATCTCCGATCGTATTCTCACTCCGCCAAGGCCGAAAAGAATATCCGAGTGTGTGCATGTCAGAGTCTGACCTGACCCCTGGATATCGAAAGAGGTCCCATGTGCCCCCAATTGATTTTCGCGATTCGAGGATAATATATCGTGTATCAGGGTCATTTCGTGTGAGGTGACAGGCCGCTCCGATTCCAGATAAACCGGCACCAATGATTACAACATCAGTTTCGATAGCGGACATGAACATCCCTCAAATTTCATAGGCAAACAATGACAAAAAAAATTGTGCTCAGTATTTTGCATAACCATCCTGATTGGTTCCGCGTTTTACTCTGGACAGCTATCAATTTATAATTAACTGGCGAGCCAATTGCAAAGTCATGACTCAATTAAAAAACCACCACTTTTTACTTTTTCTTCTGAGCCGTTCCTCACACTTATGAAGCTGTTTTTCGTACTGCGAGGATATGCGTCTGACTTTTTCAGCCGCTTTGATAAGAGAGGGCTTTTTTTTGAATGATTTATTTCGATATCCTGTCCAGCCCTCGTGATATGCCAGATACTGTGAATAGGCATCACTTTTTGCAATACCCAAGACCTTAGCGGATTTATTCGAGTACCAGCCAATAAAATTTACTGCGTCTTCGAAATCATCTCGGTCATGCCCCCAATTTCCAGTTTCCCTTCGGTAATCATTCCAGGCCGGATCTTGAGCCTGAGCGTAACCATATGCGGAAGATCTCCTGGGCAACGGTATAAAAAAGAAAGTTGGCCTTTTGGGACGAGCCTTGGCTCTGTAACTAGATTCCTGATAGACAAACGCCATAATGATATGCGCTGGCATTCCCCAACGCTTTTCAGAGATCTTTACGTCTCTGTACCAGTCGATATTACCCTCGAATATCTGACATGCATCTTCGGTATTACTAGGAACATAAGCACTGCAACTTGCCAAAAAGGATATACACATCATCGGTAATAACCGAAACATCGATATCCTCGAAAAATCGCGTTTACAGACGGACATCCATGTAGTTTAGTGCAAAAAGATAGAGACAAGCCAACCTAGTCGCCAATACAGCGAACAAGCCTAAAGAGGGGTCTTGTATTAACGCGGCCACATACAACTCCGCGTCCACAGAAAGAAAACTACATATGATAAGAAGTGACATCACTGTCATTGACCGAAAATAAAGATTTTTCAAAAAACTGAACAGATATAGAATTATGAACGGCAGCAAAATAGACAACCTAAAAAGTATAATGCTGTCAAGCTGTACCATAGCGCTTTCCGAGGATCCACTGAGAACGCTTCTTATTTGCAAATCAGGGTAAAGTATCATCATTGCAAGACCTGCAGTAAATAAAACTACAGCGATACCAATACGCAATAAAATTTTTCTACGTATGCGACTTAGGTACTGGCCCTCCACCTCGTAAGCTGGCAGCAGGGCCCTCATCTCTTCTTCACTGACGACTTGAGTGTTCATGGCATTCCCAACTTATTAGTCTTTGTGTGTTTCAGGGGTTTGCACTCTAATCCTAGAATTTACGTTAAGAGGTTATCACTATAAACCTAGATAATGCAAAATAAAAATGGCACCGGTGCTATTTTTGTTTAAAAAACACTGTTAAGCTCATGAAAATGTTAATCTTGGCGAGTTTTCGCACCATTTAAATAATAGTGTTCCTCGTCGCAAAAATTTGGCCACAACGTTTTAAAGGCGCGGCTGACCATAATTCAAAGGAATTAACGTCCACAATGCAAAGCCTCAAGCAACTTTTCCTAATTGGCCCGGACCCAAAAATGGCTCTTGTATCGCCTCTAGTGGTAATAACTTTTGTGTCATTTACTGTGATAGATCCAATCTATGCCGGTGAGTTATTTGCTAATGCTAAAAACTTTATATCAGTGCAATTTGGAGCTTATTACATATTTCTTATGACATTTCTTTTGCTTTTGACAATTTTTCTTTGCCTGAGTCCAGCATCAAAAATAAAATTAGGAAAAGATAATGAAGCTCCAGAGTTCACGTTATTTCAATGGTTTTCTATGTTGTTCGGGGCAGGTATCGGTATAGGGATACTCTTCTGGAGCATTGCTGAACCTCTAACCCACATTCAAGGAAATCCATTCCTTCTGGAATCAGTAGGCATCAATAGAGAATCCGCCCAAATAGCTATGCGACTATCAATATTCCACTGGGGTCTTCATGGCTGGGCAATCTATGCCATGATGGGGATGTCTCTCGCTTATTTTTCTTTTAGACAGGGCCTACCTCTCTCCATACGGTCAACTCTTTTTAGCGTCTTTGGGGACAAAATCTATGGTCCTCTTGGATTTGTTGCTGACTTGCTAGCCGTGATTGGAACTGTGTTCGGTATCGCCACTTCACTAGGTTTGGGAGCTCAACAGATTAATGCTGGCCTCAATTATCTTGTTGACCTTGATATCTCAATAACCATACAAATACTCATGATTGCAGTAATATCTACAATAGCCACCGTTTCTGCTCTCACTGGTGTTAATCGGGGTATTCGTATACTGAGTGTTCTAAATATGCGTCTCACATTGCTGATATTATTAGGTTTTTTTCTATTGGGTCCAACGTCATACCTTTTAAACTCAATATACACAAATGCCGTTGATTACGTGATAAATCTACCTTCACTTAGTATTTGGATTGATCCTGACAGAGAGAGCAAATGGCAAGGATGGTGGACCATTTTCTATTGGGGTTGGTGGATTGCGTGGGCGCCTTTTTGCGGTATGTTCATCGCCCGCATCTCTCGGGGACGTACCATTAGAGAGTTCATTATTGGAGTTTTGTTAGCTCCAACAATATTGGCAGTGGTATGGATTACCATTTTTGGGAATACTGCCATCTATTTGGAACTATATGGAAATGGTGGGGTTCTTGAAGCGGTTAATTTAGATCGTACAACGGCACTGTTTAAAACTATCGAACTCATGGGATATGGTAAAGTAATAACTAGCACAATGGCTATTATATGTGTGATTTTGCTTGTAACTTATTTTGTCACCTCCGCTGATTCCGCAACACTTGTGATATGTACACTTGTATCGATGGGTAATGTAAATCCAGAAAGGCGATTCCAAATCTTTTGGGGACTTGCTATTGGAGCTGTTGCCGCGGCATTACTCTTTGCCGGCGGGCTAGAGGCACTACAAACGGCATCTATTGCCGCCGCTCTTCCTTTTTCAATTGTTGTAATACTAGCTTGCATTTCGTTGTGCCGTTCGCTCTTCCATGAAGGCCTAAATGGAAACGATAACACCAGTAATCATTAAGAAAAAAATGTTTAAATTAGATTAATAAAACTTTCAAAAGAAAAACTGCAAATGATAAATATATTGCTTTCATGGTCTTTAATAGATACTCTTTCTCGCCATTTGCTTGATTGACAAGCACGAGTATTTAAAACTTATTAGCGTAATTATTCTATTCCCCTTAAATTACATATGTCACCGTATGAAAAAGGATCTATGCAAGCCGGTGTTCACTGACAACCAAAAGAACAGAAATTTTATATTTACTGGCACATGCCGCGCTGGATCAGGTGTCGTGGCTGCAGTGACGGGCTATTTAGCGCAAAAAAAATGTTACATATGCTCACTTCAGCAATTCGATGACGAGTCAACTCATAAATTTTTCATGCGTGCGGTATTCAGGCCGCACTCAAACGCTGTCGACATTAGCAGTATAAAATCGGGCTTTGGTGAGGTCGCACGGGATTTTGAGATGGATTGGAATATTCATGATCCGGATATACCAGTGAAGACTATTATCATGGTTTCGAAGTATGATCATTGCCTCGGTGATATACTGTACAGACTCCGCAAAAACGAATTTAATATGGAAATTTATGCGGTCTTCTCGAATCATGCTGACCTAGGACCAATGGTAGAAAGAGAGGGAATCCGCTTTGTTCATTTACCCATCACACCTGAAACCAAAGCAGAACAGGAAGAGCATCTTTTAGAACTTATATGTGAATCGAAAGTCGAACTGATAGTGCTTGCGCGCTACATGCAAATTCTCTCCAAACATCTGAGCGGGCAACTTCTCGGCAAATGTATTAATATACACCACTCATTTCTCCCTGGCTTTAAGGGAGCTAGTCCCTACCAACAAGCATTTGCACGCGGCGTAAAAGTGATTGGGGCCACGGCCCATTATGTAACCCCCGATTTAGATGAGGGGCCCATCATAGAACAGGTTGTCACTCGAGTGGACCACAGTTACACGCCAGAACGCTTAGCAAGAGTCGGAAGAGACAATGAATGCATAGCACTCGCTAGGGCTATCACCTATCACACCGAGAGGCGAGTATTTCTTGATGGAAATAAAACCGTAATATTTGGAAGCTAATTTTTGCGGCCCATTCCCACCTCATAAGTGCGGCCTAACAATTTTTTTGAGTGGCCCCAAAAACTCCTCAAACTTTCTCCATTGCTCCAAGCCGCTTTTGTAGATTGGCTGCCTTACTTGCTCAGAGCTCGGTGTTCTGACCGCTCTCTCGGTTTTATAAAAACTTAAACAAGCCTCCTCAAATGGCAAGTCGCAATACCCCAGTACTCTTTTGACCTGATCCTCAAAGTTATTGACCACATCCTCATACTGAACATGCAAAATTTGATCAGGAAATTTTAAATGCCAAAAGTCCATTAGGTCTACATAATCGCAATAATATTTTCCAATGTCCTCTAAATCGTTCGAAAATTCTTGTCCCTCCGCAAATAACTGCTTAAACCCACTAAAACAGCAAGCCATAGGATGACGCCTTGCATCAATAATTTTTGCATTTGGAAGCATCAATTTTATTAAGCCAATATGTCTAAAATTGTTTGGCATTTTGTCAACGAAAAGCGGAGCATGTTTGCGATGTATAATCGTATCTTCGATGTAATCTTTACCGAACCTTCTAAATTCTTCGGATGAAATTTGCTCAAGAATTAGAGGATAACCATGATCACCCTTTATTTTTTTGTTTCTACGTAACTCGTTAACCAGGGAAAGAATGTTTGGCAACTCCAACGTGCCATCAACTTTACTATGAGAAGACAAAATCTGCTCCAAGAGAGTTGATCCAGCGCGAGGCAATCCCACTACAAATATTGGATCAGATACATTATATCCAACTTGCCCGACTTTGTTGACAAGGTCGGTGTGAAATACAACTTTTTGTCTACGAAATTCATTCGTAATTTGCTCTGAATTATAATTGCTTCGCCTTTTTTTATGATCGTTTCCGGCTTTGTAATGTTCAAAAGATGTCTTAATATCATTCATATCCTCATAAGCTTTCCCCAAAGCAAAATTGATATTAACCCGATCATGAAAAGTCAAAGCACTATTCTGAAGTCGGTTCTCCATTGACTTAATTTCATCGCTGGAAAAAGAAAACGTTTTCAGATTTGCAAGGGAGTGCCAAGCTTCCCCAAAACCCATACTACTTCGAGTTGCGGCCTTATATGACAAGATTGCATCGTCTACGTTGCCACAAGTTTTTAAAACATGTCCTTTAAAGACAAGAGTCCCTGGATCACCCGGCACTTTTTTTAATATATTTTCAAAGTGCTTTAGAGCTTCATCATATTCACCCAGCTGCATGCATGATATGCCATGCAAAGACTGATACTGAGTATTTTCTAAATTCATATCCCGCAAAATTAGAATCTCTTCGTGTGCCATTTGTAGTTTTTGACGTTTCTTGAGAACCTCTACATAATCGACGCGCAAATCCTCATCATTTGGATCGAGTTTCAACGCGCTCTCTAATAAAAATTCAGGGTCATGAAGAATGTTCAACTTAACGCCAATTTGCGCAAGAATACGCATGGCATTGACGTCATGAGGGGTCTTGGACAAAAAATCGCGACAAAGTTTTTCTGCCTTTGCCAACTTACCTTGCGACATCATATCGATAGCAGCCACCAACATCGGAGGCATTTGAAGCAGCCTATCCAATTTAAGTTTTAATTTTTTGGCCTCTGTTGCCTGATCCCACTTTAGAAGAATATCTATCTGCCCCGCCAAGGCAGCTTTCAAAGACGGATTAAATTGTACGGCTGCTCTAAACGCGTTAAAAGCGTCTAATAGATTCCCCATCGCTAAATTAGTATGCCCAATTTCTTGATAAACGCGCCCATGTTCTGGAGCTATCTTCCGAAGGTTTATCAAAACATCGTGAGCTTCCATCAATTTTCTTGAATATCTGAGACATACCGCTAAATAATAGTTCGCATCCACGTTTTTCGATTGCTCACGCAAAATTGCATGACATGCTTCAATTGCATTATCAAATCTGTTCGATCTCATCAACGATTCGATATTTTCTCGATCAACACTTTTCACTTCGATTCCAAAAAAAAGTGCCCCTTTAGGGGCACATCAATACTTATAATACTTGGCGTTCTGGTTAGAAATTTTTAATCATTCTGAGTCCCACAGTCCTTGGACGCGCATAAGAGACTCGCGGTCTGTCAAAAACATAGTTTCTCGCTAGCTCTGCTCTCTCATCAAAAAGATTATCTACAAAAAGTTCAGCGCTCCAACCATCTGAACTTACCCCCGCGGTGATACCAGCCAAGGTCCATGACTCAATCAAATCCCTGTTCATGCGAATTATATCACTGTAAGACTCAGCCGAGTGCGAGAGATATGGCATAATGTGAGCAATCATGCCAGTATCAAGATCCCACTCATATCTTGCCTGAAGGTTACCCTGAAATTCCGGGGCGAATGCAAGTTCATCACCAACCTGAACATCATCGGTGGGAATCAAAACATTGGTGATTTCTGTGCTTAAAAAAGAAACTGCCGCACTGATGGTAAGTCCCTCAAAATTATGCGGAGCCCACAATAAGTCTGTCTCCAAACCAACTATCTCAGCATCTGCCGCATTATCTGCAAAGAACAAATTTGATATAGATGGGTCAAATATAGACGTTTGCATATCTGTAACATCAACAACGAAAAAGTTTCCATTGATGCGCATGGACCCGTCAGCTATATCTGCCTTCCACCCAAGTTCTAGGTTTTTTACTTCGTCCGTTTGTACTTCGAATGGCACTGTATAACCAGAGGACGTCGATGCTCCTCCTGGCCTGTTCAATATGCCGGGTCTAAATCCTTCGGAATATGTCCCATAAATTAAAACATTTTCGTTTGGCGTATAATTCATCGTTAGCTTAACTATAGTTCCGTCAGTTTCAGCCTTGTCAGGAGCCGTAACTGCATTAATTATGCCCTGTACCTCATTGGGCGATATCGCATTGGGTGCAGAAACGACAAGGCCCCTGCCGATACTGTAAGCATCAACTTCCGAGAGCTGAGTGTACACCGAATCATAAGTTGACGAACTATCCACTGTGATGGTTGTGGCCGGTTTCGAGTCTCCAATAAATGTGAAGCTCCCGTCACCATCGTAAAGGTCACTGATATTAGTTCCGAACTTTTGATTATCGGTCCCCCAAGCAAAATTTGAAAAAGATCCATTTGCACTGCCAACCATATCAACCTCTACACTATAATATCGAGCGCCAATAGTTGCAGAGAAGCTGTCATTTAGGTCGTAGGTTAACTCACCGAAAAATCCCGTTTGCTCGTCTGTTCGCATAATATCGTTCCTGAATAACTCGTCAGGCGCGAATGGATCTCTCGAGGCATACCCGTCCTCATAGGCATAATTGGTGGGACAATCCACACCTCCTGTACATACATTCCACTGATATGTCCCCACATGGCCGGGATAACGAAAATTCACCCGCTCTTTGAGCTCTGTATCGCTAAAGAAAGCACCCGCCGTGACTCTTACAGCTTTATCTTGGTCGGTACTTATTCTCACTTCATGGGTCGTAACGTCCAACGCGTTCATTATAGTGGCGTAAGTATCGGGAGCATTACAAGCACCTCTTGGCACATATTGAGCATAATCGCTACGTGTGGTGGAGAGATACCCACCGTAATTATACTCTGGGTATGAAACTGTTGAATCGCATATATAATAAGGAAGGTACTGAGCAGTGTAGAGATAATCTGTGTAATCAACTCTTTGATCAGTGTCTCGCGTGGTGTAAGATCCAGCATAAACAACTTCCAGTTCCCCAATCCTTCCCTCTAACTTCATGCTAAAATTATCGAAACTATCTTTTAGATGCTCATCTTGATAACGCTGAACAGCCGGTTTACTCGTCCCAAGAGTTGGATCAGCAGAAAAAACACCGTCTGTCTCAAGATCCTGTGTTCCGAACGCCGTTAATAAACTCCAATCATCTCCAATGTTTGCAAGCGCACTTAATCGAAACCCTTCATATAAAGACGTGTTAATATCATCTCCCACTAGTGCAGAATTATCTGCAGTGGCGAAAGTAATTTGGTCGTAGGTCGTGGGGTCACTGGGGTCTATTGGCACTCTTTGCGCTTCATATATGAAAGGTCTGGACGTGATATCTGGGTCATTCGCAACAATTGCATCCTGAAGCTGGTTGATCCCTGCAATCGCACTCGCAGTCTGCATTCCGGCACGACGTTGCGACACAGGCTCTCCGTTAGAACGAATAGTCCCCGCCGCTCGGAACCTTGCGCTCTCAAGAGCAGTCACTGTCCCTTGTACATTATCGATGAATCCACCTTTGTCGTCACGATAAGCCACACCGCGGATTGCAAGAGAATCGTTCACTGACAAATTTAACATCGCCTCTACCTGATTATTATTCCCTCCATCCGTCATTGAGGATACTCCTATCTTTACCCTTCCATAGGTACTCTCAAAATCCGGTTTATTGGTTATTAGTCTTACAGTCCCCGCTTGAGAACTTGCCCCAAAAAGTGTTCCTTGGGGCCCCGAGAGTACTTCAACCCGCTCCATATCCGCAGCATACACATCTAAATTTCGTCCCGGTTGAGCAAGCGGCTGTTCATCAAGGTAAAAAGCTACGTTTGGGGCTAGACCCGCAACTCCCGCCGTAGTTAGATTTGGCGTTGTAGAAGCCACACCTCTGATATACACAGTATTTTGACCCGGTCCAGAACCGCCGGCAGTTACCCCCGGCAATTGAACTAAATAATCAGTGAATGTAGTTACTCCGAGCTGATCTAAATTCTCAGAAGTAAGTGCAGACACAGCTACAGAAACGTCTTGCATGCTCTCTTCACGTTTTGTTGCGGTTACAATAACTTCCTCAAGCTGTGCAGCCGCTGTGCCTGCCAAGCTGGCCGAAACACTCGCTGCTATAATGGATTGGATGGCCCCATTAAGCCCCTTCTTGCGAAACATAAAACTCTCCCTTAATTATAAATTTATTAAATTGGTCATGGCCTTTTTGTGCCGTACATTTTTCTATGGCAAGTGCACGACCCGAGCACTTTTCTTTTTTGAATTACCCCTCTCCCCTACAAATGTGCACCACGATTCATTCTGATCTTACTACCTTGATTCTTTGTCCCTCAAAACTCTGTGTCCGCTTCACAAATTCACAAATAATTTTTTAAAGATCAGTGAATCAGCCGCACGCCATTGGCTCCAAGCGCAACCTGACGCCGCTTATAAAGGCCTCCAAGCGCATGTTTGTACTTCTTCTTGGAAACCTTGAATTCTTTGTAGATGGATTGCGGTGAAGCTTTGTCATCAAGATCAGAAACCCCTCCATGTTTTCTGAGGTACGCGAGAATCTGGTTGCCCAAGTCCCTGTCAAATCCCAATGACGTCCGGGATATCAAAAGATCTATCTTTCCGTCATCACGTATGCGCTTTATTGAGCCGACCAGCAACTCACCAACGTCAAGATTTCTATATGCATCTGCCTCGAATATCAGTCCCAAACTGTGATTATCAATTACTGCCTTGTATCCCAAATCAGTGCGCGCCGCAATTTGTAAAGTAACTGATTGGTTGATTTTAAACGAGGAGTTCTGTTCACTCAAATGTCGGTTGAGCTTTGAGGAGGCAACAATACGATCGGCGTTTTTGTCATAAAAAACATAAACAAAACATGAATCACCCACCTTGAGGGGAGTCTTCTGCTCTCCGAAAGGTAAAAATAATTCTTTGGATAAGCCCCAATCGAGAAAAGCGCCAGCGCTGTTAACACCCCTTACTGATAGCAACGCACACTTTCCTACGGTCACATTAGGGTTGACAGTGGTGGCCGATATTTTGTTATCTGATCCAATGTAAAGGAAAGCAGTGATGTAACTTCCAACCACCACCCCATCCGGAAGATCCCTCAGCAAAATCGGTATCGTCCCGCGCCCATTCCCGTCGAGGTATGCTCCATCATCTGATAATTTTATTATTTTTAACTGGTTAAACGATCCAATATCGACCATTTAAACGCCTCGTTGCGCGCATCAGCAAGGTATTCTCACTACGCCTTCAAAGTAGTATACAAAATTCATAGTTCTATTTCCACTGCAAGTTATTAATACCCCCATGTGGAAACATAACCGGAATAATCAAAGCAACTTAAAAAGCTTCGAGAATTGTAACCCGCTCATTATTTGCAAGCCAGCAGTCTGAACGCTCATCCTCTGAATCACTGATAAAGGCAACTGCTTAATGTAAACAACAGGTTTTCTGGAGGATCCGGTTGAGTGGAAATCTACCTCTTCGCCTATTAATTAAAGATAAGGTTAAACCGGCTCCCAAATTTCTGAAACTAAACTGACTCATATCGATGAGCGAAACCACCTCTTGGCTGACAATTATCACCGAGTAGGCCTCAAGTCCGCCAACAAATCTGAGATCTCTACTGCATCCTTTGTCTCTAAAGCATCTTTATCAACAACCATGAGCGAATTACTGGCTATGTAATCCGTTACCTCTTTGATCAGAGATCCGTTGACAACAACCTCTGTCTGAGAGCTTTAGGCCACCATCCTAGAGTATATTAATAAGCACCCGAGCGCCAATATGGCGAACGACAGATACACCGCATATTTTTTTTCTACATGATCACCTCCCTCAAAATCAGCTTTGTCCCTTTTTTATTTTCGTATCGGAAAAAACTTCATAGAGCAGCCCTTATTGGTAATGGCTTACCACAAAAGAAGCGTTTTGCAACAAAAGCGAACATGCGGTCACAAAACTCTACAAACGTTGAGTTTTATCCTACATTTGAATTATGAATCCGAATTAATATGTTATTTCATTGTGGGTAGAACGATTCGATGTGGTCAAGCAAAGGAACAATTGTTGGATCTCAATAGATCAATTATTTGTTTGACCTTTAGACTATCAAACAGAGACGACTCATCTAAGGTCCAATACCTAGCATCAATAATTATTTTGGTTTCTATTGATTTGCAGATACAGATTTATGCACGAGACATTTGGGAGTAACATACTTTCTCCACCGGTGAAAAAATGTCCCTCCCAATGCGAGCCACGACACTCATAGAATATGTGCTTATGTCAATTTCCTCGACATAGCAATGGCGGGGTAGCAGGAGAGCGTAACCTTCTGATATAATGGAGATCGCAACTAAAAATGACGTGTAAAATCTTTCCCATGTGCTGATAATTAAACAGAGGCAACAATCTTAGGAAAGAAAATATAGTAGGCAACGGTAGGAAAGTATTGTTTGATGTGAGGATTTACCGCCAAACTAGGGGTGGTTAGCTCAGATGGTAGAGCATCGCCCTTACAAGGCGAGGGTCACAGGTTCGATCCCT
>CENJ01021005.1_pt1 | contig 48795 bp, 58 predicted proteins | sample 356161 | NCBI WGS metagenome assembly CENJ01 (sample SAMEA2619531, study PRJEB7988) | marine metagenome | biome: marine biome (ENVO:00000447); feature: surface water layer (ENVO:00002042); material: "saline water (ENVO:00002010), including plankton (ENVO:xxxxxxxx)" | depth 5 m
GTCTCCAAAACCGTTGGTTGGGTGTTCGAGTCACTCCACCCGTGCTAAGGCCGTAAAATTTTTTTGATATGAATAAATTAGTTGTTTTAATATCTGAATCCTATCAAGAAATGGTAAATAAAGTTACCTGGCCTAGTATTAGCAGCCTTCAGAGTAGTTCATGGTTAGTCTTGGTTGCCTCATTAATTTTTGCACTTTTCATTGGCTTGATAGATTTAGGCTTTGAAAATATTATGACATTTTTTTACGATACTTTTTAAAAGTTTTATATGAGTTTAAATTGGTACGTTTTGAGAGCTATTAGTGGGAAGGAAGGCAAGATAAAAACATATCTTGAGAAGGAGATTAACAGAAGTAAATTGGAAAAGTTTATACCTGAAGTTATGATTCCGTACGAGAAGGTTTACGTAATGAGGAATGGAAAGAAAAAAATTAAGGAAAGAAATTACCTACCAGGTTATGTTCTTGTGTCAGCTGATTTTTCTCATGGTGAAGTCCAGCATGTAATTAAAAATATTCCTGGTGTTATTGGTTTTTTAGGTTCAGGAACAGGCTCTTCAAGGGTCCCTATTCCTCTAAGACAGTCTGAAATTAATAGACTATTTGGAAAGTTCGATGGTTCTAATAATGAGGAGGAAGTAATGTTGTCTCCATTCGTTATTGGTGAAGATGTAAAAGTTATGGACGGCCCATTTAGTGGCTTTACTGGTTCAATAGCTCAAGTTTTTGAAGATAGAAAAAAGGTTAATGTTACAGTAAAGATATTTGGAAGAAATACACCTGTAGAATTGAATTATTATCAGGTTGAAAAAGCAAGTTAATAGATATGGCTAAACAGATAGACGGTTATTTAAAATTACAAGTTAGGGGGGGGCAAGCTAATCCTGCACCACCTGTAGGACCTGCTTTAGGAAGTAAGGGTGTTAATATAATGGAATTTTGTAACCAGTTTAATGCTAGGACTGAGGATAGGAGAGGTCAGGTATTACCAGTTGTTATTAGTATTTATAAAGATAAATCTTTTGATTTCATCATCAAGACACCACCTGCTTCTGTTCTAATTTTAGAAGCGGCAAAAAAGAAAAAGGGATCGGATCAGCCTAATCTTAATAAGGTAGCTACCATAACTTGGGATCAAGTGAAAGATATCGCTGAAACAAAGATGAAAGATTTAAATGCATTTAAAGTTGGATCTGCAATGAAAATGATTGCTGGTACAGCAAGAAGCATGGGTGTTAAAGTAAAAGGTGTATTTCCTGAAAATTTAAATTAATATGGCAAGGTTATCCAAGAATAGAAAGTTATCTTTTGAGAAATATGATGTAGAAAAAATCTACAGTATTAAAGACGCGTCAAAGCTTATAAAAGATATTTCTACAACAAAATTTGATGCTTCAGTTGATCTAGATATAAGACTAGGTGTGGATCCAAAAAAAGCTGACCAAATGGTCAGAGGAGTAGTTTCTTTACCACACGGTACTGGTAAAAAAATTAAAGTTCTTGCTATTTGTTCTCCTGATAAAGAGGAAGAGGCTAAGAAGGCTGGAGCTGATCATGTGGGTTTAGATGATTACATTAAAAAAATAAACGAAGGGTGGACAGATATTGACGTAATCATTACAGAACCACCTTTAATGGCTAAGATGGGTAAGTTAGGAAAAGTTCTTGGCCCAAGAGGATTAATGCCTAACCCTAAATCTGGTACTGTAACTAATGATATAGGTAAGGCTGTAACTGACGTTAAAAAAGGTAAAATTGATTTCAAGGTTGACAAATCTGGAATAATTCATGCTGCTGTCGCTAAAGTTTCTTTCGAGGCAAAGAAAATTGAAGAGAATGCAATGGAATTATTAAATACAATTAAAAAATTAAAACCATCTTCTTCAAAAGGTATTTATTTTAAAAGTGTAAGTTTATCTAGTACTATGAGTAGTTCGATTAAAATTGATAGTAGTGCTCTTGCTAACTAAATTATTATGAGAAAAGAAAGTAAAGTTGATTTAGTAAATGATTTAACAACAAAATTTAAGGAGAATAATATCTTCTATTTGTTAGATGCATCTGGCTTAACTGTTGCTCAGGTTAATGCATTTAGAGAAAAATGTTTTAAGAGAGACGTTGAATATAAAGTAGTTAAGAATACATTTATCAAAAAGGCACTTGAAGATCAAGAAGGAGATTTTTCTGAAATAATTGATGGGGATGTTTTAAAAGGATTTTCTGGTCTCTTATTTGCAGGTCAAAGCCCGAGTGGTCCCGCTAAAGTTTTGAAAGAATTTAGAAAAGATAATGATTCAGACCATCCTTCCCTGAAGGCTGCATCCATTGAGTCGGATTTTTTCATAGGTGATGAGCATCTTGATTCGTTATCTAAATTAAAAGGCAAAGAAGAAATTATTGGAGATATTGTTGCTTTGCTTCAGTCTCCAGCAAAAAATATTATTTCATTACTGAAAAGTTCTGAAAATAAGATTTCAGGTGTTGTTAAGGCACTTGGAAATAAACAAGAGTAGAGTATTAAATTTAAATTATAATAAAATGGCAGATATAAAGAAGATAGCTGAAGAGTTAGTAAACCTTTCAGTTAAAGATGTTAGTGAACTAGCAAATATTTTAAAAGATGAATATGGTATTGAACCAGCAGCAGCAGCGACAGTAGCAGTTGCAGGTGGTGCAGCAGGTGGTGCAGCAGAAGCAGCAGCAGAAGAAAAAACCAGTTTTGATATTACACTTAAGTCAGCAGGTGCATCTAAATTAGCGGTAGTTAAGTTAGTAAAAGAGATTACTGGCCTTGGTTTAAAAGACGCTAAGGATATGGTTGATGGAGCACCTAAAGCTATTAAAGAGGGTGTACCTAAAGAAGAAGCAGAGTCAGCTAAAAAACAGTTAGAAGAAGCTGGAGCTGAAGTTGATTTAACATAATTAATTATATCATTTTTTACTTTTATCCGTAACAATAATTTACGGTTTTGTATAATATTTTAAAATCATAACCAATTGAAAGACTTATCGAGCAGAATCAATTTTTCCAAACTCACTAATTTAACAGAATATCCTGATTTTTTGGATGTTCAACTACAATCTTATAAAGACTTTTTTCAATTAGAGACACCTCCAGAGAAAAGAGATAACGAAGGACTCTTCAAGGTTTTTATTGAAAATTTCCCAATATCAGATTCTAGAGAAAATTTTGTTCTTGAGTTTATAGATTATACTGTAGATCCCCCAAAATATTCTGTGAGTGAGTGTATCGACAGAGGTCTTACATATTCATTACCCCTTAAGGCAAAGCTAAGACTCATTTGTAATGATGAGGATAACGATGATTTTGAAACTATAGAACAAGAAGTTTTTCTTGGTAATATTCCATACATGACTAACAAGGGATCCTTTGTTATAAACGGAGCTGAAAGAGTTATTGTATCTCAACTTCATAGGTCACCAGGTGTCTTCTTTGCTCAGAGTAAACACACAAATGGAACTCCTTTATATTCTGCTAGAATAATTCCATTTAGAGGTTCTTGGATTGAATTTGCAACTGATGTGAATAATGTGATGTATGCATATATTGACAGAAAGAAAAAGTTTCCAATAACTACATTACTTCGTGCTATAGGGTTTGGATCTGATAAAGATATACTTGATATTTTTCAATTATCTGAAGAAGTTAAGTCATCTAAAACAAATCTTAAAAAGGCACTAGGAAGAAAACTAGCTGCTAGAGTTTTAAAAACATGGGTAGAGGATTTTGTTGACGAAGATACTGGTGAGGTTATTTCTGTTGATAGAAACGAATTAATTTTAGATAGGGATCACATTTTAGAGGAGGAAGATATCGAAACTATTATAAATTCTGAAGCACCTTTTGTAACTATACATAGAGAAGATATTAATGTTGGAGAATATCAGATTATTTATAATACTTTAAAGAAGGACGTATCAAATTCAGAAAAAGAGGCTCTAGAGGAAATATACAGACAATTAAGAAATACTGAAGCCCCTGATGAGCAGACAGCAAGGGATATTATTCAAAATTTATTTTTTAGCGATAAGAGATACGACCTTGGCGAAGTAGGAAGGTACAGAATTAATAAAAAACTTAATATTGATACAGATCACAATGTTAGAGTACTTACAAAAGAAGATATTATACTCATTGTTAAGTACTTGATTACACTTATTAATGCCAAGACTGTAGTTGACGATATAGACCACCTGAGTAATAGGAGAGTAAGAACTGTAGGTGAACAACTATACTCTCAATTTGGAGTCGGTCTGGCAAGAATGTCTAGAACAATAAAAGAGAGAATGAATGTTAGAGACAACGAAGAATTTAAGCCTGTAGATTTAATTAATGCAAGAACTCTAACTTCTGTAATTAATTCATTCTTCGGTACTAATCAATTATCTCAGTTTATGGACCAGACTAACCCTCTTGCCGAAATTACACATAAGAGAAGAATGTCTGCCCTAGGTCCTGGTGGATTATCAAGAGAAAGAGCTGGTTTTGAAGTTAGAGATGTTCACTACACTCATTACGGAAGACTTTGTACCATTGAAACACCTGAAGGACCAAATATTGGTCTTATATCCTCACTATGCGTGCACGCAAAAGTTAATAGCATGGGATTCATTGAGACACCATACAGGAAAGTTGAAGGGGGTAAGGTAGATCTTAAGGGAGATATTCAATACCTAACAGCAGAAGATGAAGATAAGTCTTTCATTGCTCAAGCTAACGTTCCCCTTAAGAGTAACGGTTCATTTGTTGATAAAACTATCAAGGCTAGGTATGAAGGTGATTTCCCTCTAACAAAGGATAAAGAACTCAAATATATGGACGTAGCACCTAATCAAATTGTTTCTGTTGCTGCTTCATTGATTCCTTTTCTTGAACACGACGATGCAAATAGGGCATTGATGGGATCAAATATGATGAGGCAAGCAGTTCCGTTGATGAAGCCCCAGTCTCCTATTGTTGGAACTGGAATGGAGTACAGGGTTGCTAAGGATTCAAGGTCAACAATTGTTGCAGAGGGAAAAGGTACAGTTTCATATGTAGACTCTACCAAAATCGAGATAAAGTACGATTTAGACAAAAATGAAAAACTTGTATCCTTTGATGAAAAATCTAAGTCTTATGAATTAATTAAATTCAGAAGGACTAATCAAGATACCTGTGTTAATTTAACACCTACTGTCAAGGTCGGTGAAAAGGTCAAAAAAGGTCAAGTAATTTGTGAAGGCTTTGCTACCGAAAAAGGCGAATTAGCTCTTGGAAGAAATTTAAAAGTTGCATTTATGCCTTGGAAAGGTTACAATTTTGAAGATGCTATAGTTATTTCTGAGAAGGTTGTTAAGGAAGATGTATTCACATCCTTACACATTGAAGAGTTTAAGCTAGAGGTCAGAGATACTAAAAGGGGAGAAGAAGAGTTTACTAATGAAATTCCTAATGTGAGCGATGAGGCAATTGGCAATCTTGACGAAACTGGATTGATCAGAGTTGGAGCAAAAGTTAAAGAAGGAGATATTTTAATTGGTAAAATTACTCCTAAGGGTGAAAGTGATCCAACGCCTGAGGAGAGATTATTAAGAGCAATATTTGGAGATAAAGCTGGAGATGTTAAGGATGCTTCACTCAAAGCACCACCCTCACTGAATGGAGTTGTTGTCGACACCAAATTATTTACAAGACAAAAGAAGGACAAGGATTCGAAAAAGATAGCAAAAAAACAAATTGATATTCTTAAAGCTGATTATGGTAAGTCGTTAATTGATCTAAAACAAAAATTAATTGGAAAATTTGAGAAGTTACTTAATAATAAAAAAACTAAAGGTGTAAACCATAAGTATGGAGAGGAATTGATTAAGCCTGGTGTTAAGTTTACAGATAAGGTTATTAAAGACAAGCTTTTTCCTTCAAAAAATAAATATTATGATATTAATAGTTTGAACGTCCCAGAAGAATCTAGTTTAATTCAAGATGTTGTCTTAGAAGATTGGACTGAAGATAAAAAAGTTAACAGCCAAGTATCCAAAGCTGTTAAAAACTATGTTGTCAAGAGAAATGATTTGGCATCTAGTTTCAAAAAAGAAAAGTTTTCTCTAGAAGTTGGAGATGAGTTAGCACCGGGTATTGTTCAAATGGCAAAAGTTTATGTTGCTAAGAAGAGAAAGTTAAAGGTTGGAGATAAGATGGCAGGAAGACACGGTAATAAAGGTGTTGTGGCTAGAATCGTGAAAGAAGAAGATATGCCATTTTTAGAAGATGGTTCAACTGTTGATATTGTCTTAAATCCGCTTGGTGTTCCTTCTAGGATGAATATAGGCCAACTTTATGAAACGGCTTTAGGCTGGGCAGGTCTGAACCTTAATAAGAAATATAGAACTCCAATTTTTGATGGTGCAACTGCAGACGAGGTGAGTAAAGAACTTAAAGAAGCCGGACTGCCTCCTTTTGGTAGAACAGTTCTTTATGATGGATCAACTGGTAAAAAGTTTGACCAGCCAGTAACTGTAGGTGTGATATACATGTTAAAATTAGGTCATTTAGTTGATGATAAGATGCATTCTAGATCAATTGGTCCTTACTCTCTAATTACCCAACAACCACTTGGAGGAAAGGCTCAGTTTGGTGGACAAAGATTTGGTGAGATGGAGGTATGGGCATTAGAAGCCTTTGGAGCATCTCATATTCTTCAAGAAATTTTAACAATTAAATCAGATGATATAATTGGAAGGGCTAAGGCTTATGAAGCAATAGTTAAAGGTGATAATATGCAACCTCCAGGAATTCCAGAATCTTTTAACGTACTGGTTCACGAATTAAGAGGCCTAGCATTAGAAATAACAATGAAATAATAATTTGAATTATGATATCAAGGAAAACAAATAAAACAAGTGACTTCTCTAAAATAATAGTAAGCTTAGCCTCCCCTGAGTCTATTTTAGAGAATTCTTTTGGTGAGGTAACAGCTCCAGAAACCATTAATTACAGAACATTTAAACCAGAAATGGGTGGTCTGTTTTGTGAGAGAATTTTTGGTCCTGTTAAAGATTGGGAATGCCACTGTGGTAAATACAAAAGAATTAGATATAAAGGAATTATTTGTGACAGGTGTGGTGTTGAGGTAACTGAGAAAAAAGTTAGAAGAGAACGAATGGGACATATTGAATTGGTTGTGCCTGTTGCACATATCTGGTATTTTAGAACTCTCCCTAACAAGATTGGTTATATGCTCGGTATTCCTGCTAAAAAACTAAATCAGATTATCTACTATGAGAGGTATGTTGTCATTAATCCTGGTGTAAAGGAAGAAGACGGATGCCAGAAGATGGATCTTTTAACCGAGGAAGAGTATTTAAATATTTATGATTCTTTACCAAAAGACAATCATATGCTTCCTAATGATGATCCAAATAAATTTATCGCTAGAATGGGGGCAGATGCTGTCAGTGAACTATTATCTCAAATTGATTTAGATGGTTTATCTGTTGACTTAAGGTATAAGGCTGCTAACGAAACATCTCAACAAAGGAAAGCGGAAGCATTAAAAAGACTTAGAGTTATTGAATCTTTCAGAGATTCTAGAGAGAATATAGAGAATAATCCTGAGTGGATGGTAGTGAAAATGATTCCTGTAATTCCCCCAGAATTAAGACCTTTAGTTCCACTAGACGGAGGTAGGTTTGCTACATCTGACTTAAATGACTTATATAGAAGAGTTATAATAAGAAATAATAGATTAAAGAGATTGTTAGAAATAAGAGCTCCTGAAGTTATTTTAAGAAATGAAAAACGAATGCTTCAAGAAGCAGTTGATTCTCTTTTTGATAATTCAAGAAGGATAAATGCCGTGAGATCAGATGGGAATAGGTCATTGAAATCTCTTACTGACATGTTAAAAGGAAAGCAAGGAAGGTTTAGACAAAATCTTTTAGGAAAAAGAGTTGACTATTCTGGTAGGTCTGTTATTGTCGTAGGCCCAAAACTTAAAATGCATGAGTGTGGTTTACCAAAAGATATGGCAGCTGAATTGTTTAAACCTTTTATAATAAGGAAATTAATTGAGAGAGGGATTGTCAAAACGGTTAAGTCTGCTAAAAAACTTGTCGATAGAAAAGAACCAGTAATTTGGGATATTTTAGAAAATGTACTGGTTGGTCACCCTGTATTATTAAATAGAGCTCCAACATTACACAGACTTGGGATTCAAGCTTTTCAGCCTAAATTAATTGAGGGAAAGGCTATTGAGCTGCATCCGTTATCATGTACTGCATTTAATGCCGACTTTGATGGTGACCAGATGGCTGTACATGTACCGCTTGGACATGAGGCTATAATTGAGGCTTCTTTGCTTATGTTAGGATCAAATAACATATTAAATCCTGCTAATGGTGCCCCTATCACAGTACCATCACAGGATATGGTTTTAGGTCTATATTACGTCTCTAAAGGAAGAAAATCCACAAAAGATTATCCTATCAAAGGGGAAGGAGCAATCTTTTCAAATGCGAAAGAAGTTATAATTTCTTTGAATGAAGGTAAGGTTGATAAAAACGCTTTGATTAAACTAAGAGCTAACATTAGAAAATCAGATGGAACTTTCGAGACTAAGATAATAGATACTGTAGCTGGAAGAGTATTATTTAATACCATGATACCTGATGATGTTGGGTACATGGATGAGTTATTAACTAAGAAAAAACTTCAGCAAGTTATCTCTGTAGTTTATAAGATATGCGGTATTTCAAGAACTGCTAAATTCCTTGACGATATTAAGGAACTTGGGTTCAGTATGGCTTATGAAGGAGGCCTTTCTATGGGACTTGGAGATATTCAGATACCTGATGAAAAAGTATCAATGGTAGATTCTGCTAAAAAAGAAGTTAATACGGTATGGGATAATTATTATATGGGTCTAATTACAGATAATGAAAGATACAATCAGGTTATCGATATCTGGACTAGAGCAAATACTAAACTTACTACTACTCTGATGAATCAGTTAGAAGATGATAGCCAAGGTTTTAACCCTATATACATGATGATGGACTCTGGTGCTAGAGGTTCTAGAGAACAGATCAGACAGCTTGGTGGTATGAGGGGGCTCATGGCTAAACCTCAAAAAAATCTATCTGGATCAGTAGGTGAAATCATTGAAAACCCAATTCTTTCCAATTTTAAAGAAGGACTAGATGTTATAGAATATTTTATTTCAACTCATGGTGCTAGAAAGGGTTTAGCAGATACTGCACTTAAAACGGCTGATGCAGGGTATTTAACCAGAAGATTAGTTGATGTTGCACAAGATGTAATAATAAACGAGCAAGACTGTGGAACCTTGCGAGGTGTTACTGTGAGTGCTCTTAAAGATAATGAGGATATTGTAGAACCATTATCAGAGAGGATACTTGGAAGAGTTACCGTTCATGATGTTTATGATCCAATTACTAATGAACTTATAATTGAATCTGGAGAAGAAATCAATGAGGAGATTGCATATCAAATTGATCAAACAAGTATCGATGAAATAGAGATTAGGTCTGTCCTTACTTGTGAGACAAAGAGAGGTGCATGTGCTAAATGTTATGGTAGAAATCTTGCTAATGGAAAGATGGTTAATGTCGGAGAGGCTGTTGGAGTTATTGCTGCTCAGTCGATAGGAGAGCCTGGAACTCAGTTGACTCTTAGGACATTTCATGTTGGAGGTACTGCTTCTAATATAGCAGTTGACGCAACAATAAAAGCTAAATTTGATGGAAAGATTGTTTTTGATAGAATAAGATCTGTTCCTACTAAAGACAGTGAGGGAAATAGTGCAGTTGTAGTTATGGCAAGAAGTGGAGAAGTAAAGGTAGTAAATGAAAAAGGTGTAACATTAATTTCTAATGTTGTCCCTTATGGGTCATATCTTAAAGTTAAGGATGGTCAAAAAATATCAAAAGGTGATACTATTTGTAGTTGGGATCCATATAATGCTGTTATTCTTTCAGAACTTAAAGGTAAGGTTGAATTTGAGTCTATAGAGTCTGGAATTACTTTTAAAGAAGAATTTGATGAGCAAACTGGACATAAAGAAAAGGTTATTGTAGAGTGTAGAGATAAAACCAAGAATCCTGCAATTGTAATAACTTCCTCGGGTGAAGATAAGTCTTATAATATACCTGTTGGTGCTCATTTATCTGTTGACAAAGGAGAAAAAGTAAATCCTGGTTCAATTTTATCAAAGATTCCAAGAATGATTGGACAGTCAAGAGATATAACTGGTGGATTACCTAGAGTGACTGAATTATTTGAAGCAAGAAATCCTTCAAATCCTGCAGTTGTTAGTGAAATTGATGGTGTTGTTACATATGGCGGAATTAAGAGAGGAAATAGAGAAATCTTCATAGAGTCCAAGGACGGAACAAAGAAAAAGTATCTAGTTTCTCTTTCCAAACACATCCTTGTTCAAGACAATGACTATGTAAAAGCTGGTTCAGCATTATCAGATGGTGCTATTACTCCTGCAGATATATTATCAATTAAAGGACCTACTCAAGTTCAGGATTATTTAGTTAACGAGATACAAGAAGTATATAGACTTCAAGGAGTTAAAATTAATGATAAGCATATTGAAGTTATAGTAAGGCAGATGATGCAGAAAGTCATTATTATTGATCCAGGTGATACCAATTTCTTACAAGATGAAAAAGTTGATAAACTAATATTTAATAATATAAATGATACAATTTTTGAGAAAAAAGTCATCACTGATCCTGGAGAATCTGTTAAATATAAAATAGGACAGCTTATATCTTCAAGGGAACTCAGAGATGAAAATTCTTCACTTAGGAGAAACGATAAAAAGATACTCGAAGTCAGAAATGCTGACGCAGCAGTATCTAGACCATCTCTTCAAGGTATAACTAGGGCTTCATTAGGAACAGAAAGCTTTATTTCTGCTGCATCATTCCAGGAAACTACTAAGGTATTGAGTGAGGCATCAATTAGAGGTAAGGCAGATGATCTAAGAGGTCTCAAGGAGAATGTTATTGTTGGACATTTAATTCCTGCTGGAACTGGAAGTAGGGAGTATAATGATCTCATAGTAGGTTCAGAAAAAGAATATAATGACTTGATGAGTAAGAAGAAAGATGAGAATATTCTTGAGGATGGTGTTAATATTGATGTTATTGAGGGAGATAAAGTAGATCAAAAATGAGCCAAAAGAAAGGCCAAATAAATATTGAACTCTCTGATGAAATATCAAAGGGAAAGTATGCTAATCTAGCAATGATTGCTCACTCTAGTAGTGAGTTTGTTATTGATTTTATACAGCTGATGCCAGGTGTACCTAAAGCTAAAGTTAACTCTAGGATAGTTATAACTCCTGAACATGCTAAGAAATTTTCCCTAGCATTAAATGATAATATTTCGAAGTACGAACAGAAGTATGATGAAATTAAAGATTTTAATGAATTACCAAAATTTCCTTTAGATATAAATTCACAGCAATAAATGAAATTATCCTTATTTTATAAAGTTTTTAAAAATTTTGTTAAAGACAAATGGTTTTCTATTTTTGCGTCGCATTAAAAATAATATATTATGCCAACTATACAACAGCTAGTAAGAAAGGGTAGGAAGAAACTCAAGTCAAAGTCAAAGTCTCCTGCATTGGATTCATGTCCTCAGAAGAGAGGGGTTTGTACTAGGGTTTATACCACAACTCCTAAGAAGCCAAATTCTGCCATGAGAAAAGTTGCTAGAGTTAGGTTATCACACGGAAAAGAAGTAAATGCATATATTCCTGGTGAGGGTCATAATCTTCAGGAACACTCAATAGTTCTTATCAGAGGTGGAAGAGTTAAAGATTTGCCTGGCGTTAGGTACCATGTTATCAGAGGAACGTTAGACACGGGTGGTGTTGATGACAGAACTCAGAGGAGATCTAAATATGGTGCAAAAAAACCAAAGGCTAAAAAGTAAGAATGAGAAAGTCAAAACCAAAAAAAAGATATTTTCTTCCTGACCCTATTTTCAAGGATACTCTAGTAACTCAGTTTGTTAATAACTTAATGAAAGATGGCAAAAAAAGTACATCTTATTCTATTTTCTATGATGCATTAAAAATTGTTGAAGATAAAACAAAAGATAAAGGTTTGGACATCTGGAAAAAAGCATTAAATAATGTGATGCCATCAGTTGAGGTTAAGAGTAGAAGAGTTGGAGGTGCTAACTTTCAGGTCCCAATTGAAGTAAGACCATCTAGAAAAATTACATTAAGCCAAAAGTGGCTTATCCAGTATGCTAGGTCAAGAGGTGAAAAATCTATGAAAGAGAGATTAGCTAACGAAATCATAGCTGCTTCCAAAGGTGAAGGCAACGCAGTGAAAAAGAAAGAAGATACTCACAGAATGGCTGAAGCTAATAAAGCATTTTCACATTTTAGATTCTAAAAAATATGGCATCAATAAAAGATTTAAATTATTTAAGGAATATTGGTATCATGGCCCATATTGATGCAGGAAAAACAACTACTACAGAAAGGGTATTGTACTATACTGGACTGAGCCATAAAATTGGAGAGGTACATGACGGTGCAGCAACAATGGATTGGATGGAACAAGAGCAGGAAAGGGGTATAACAATTACTTCTGCGGCCACAACAACCTTTTGGAAATATCCTACACAACAAGGAAAGCTTGTAGATAATACCAATGATTTTAGAGTTAATATAATCGATACACCTGGTCACGTCGATTTCACTGTTGAGGTGGAGAGATCTTTGAGGGTCTTGGATGGTGCTGTTGCATTATTCTGTGCTGTATCAGGAGTTGAGCCACAATCAGAAACAGTTTGGAGGCAGGCAGATAAGTATAAAGTTCCAAGGATATGTTTTGTTAATAAGATGGATAGGGCAGGTGCAGACTTTCTGAATGTTGTTAAAGAAATTAAGGAAAAACTCAACGCCAAACCAGTTCCTCTTCAGATACCTATAGGTGCAGAAGAAGGTTTTAAGGGTGTCGTGGATTTGATAACAAAAGAAGCAATTGTCTGGAATGAAGCTGATCAGGGTATGACATATGAGGTTATTGATATTCCAGATGATCTTAAAGAAACTGTTGATGAATGGAGACAAAATTTAGTAGAAAATGTTGCTGAATACGATGATAATTTACTAGAAAAGTTTTTTGATGATCCTGATTCGATAACGAAAGAGGAAATGATGTCTGCTATCAGAAAAGCCGTGATTGATATGTCTTTTTCACCTGTTATGTGTGGTTCAGCATTTAAAAATAAAGGAGTTCAAGCTCTTTTAGATGCAGTATGTGCTTATTTACCATCTCCCTTGGATCTACCTCCAATTACTGGTTCTGATCCAGATAGTGAAACTGATGTGACAAGAAAGCCATCTAACGACGAACCTTTTGCTGCACTTGCATTCAAGATTGCTACAGATCCGTTCGTTGGTAGATTATGTTTCTTTAGGGTTTATTCTGGTAAATTAGATGCCGGATCATATGTCTTCAATAATAGGAATGGTAAAAAAGAAAGGATATCAAGGTTAATGCAGATGCATTCTAATAAGCAAAACCCTATTAACGCTGTGGAAGCTGGTGATATTTGTGCTGGCGTTGGGTTTAAAGATATTAAAACAGGTGATACATTATCTGACGAAAAATCAAAAATCGTTTTAGAGTCAATGAGTTTTCCAGATCCGGTTATTGGTTATGCAATAGAGCCTAAGCAACAAGCTGATGTTGATAAACTAGGTATGGCTGTAAGTAAACTAGTAGAAGAAGATCCAACACTAAGAGTCCAGACTGATGAGGAGACTGGTCAGACAGTATTAAGGGGAATGGGAGAGTTGCACTTAGAAATAATTATTGATAGGCTAAAGAGAGAATTTAAGGTCGAAATAAATCAAGGTGCGCCTCAAGTTGCTTACAAAGAATCTATTCAGGACTCAACTACTCACCAGGAAGTATATAAAAAACAGAGTGGAGGTAGGGGTAAATTTGCTGATATTGTTTTTGAAATGGGTCCACAGGATGAGGATTTTGAGGGAGAAGGTCTTCAATTTATTAATAAGATTGTAGGAGGTAAGATACCTAGAGAATTTATACCAGCAGTTGAAAAAGGTTTTAAAAATGCAATGGAAAATGGGCCTTTAGCAGGATTTCCTGTCCAAACTCTAAAAGTTAGACTTTACGATGGCTCTTTCCACGATGTTGATTCAGACTCATTATCTTTTGAACTAGCAGCTGGTATTGCATTTAAAAAGGCAGCTCTTAAAGCTAGACCGGTCCTCTTAGAACCAATTATGTCTGTAGAGGTTACTTCACCAGATGAATTCACTGGAGGTGTAACTGGGGATTTAAATAAGAGGAGAGGTATAATGAAAGGTATGGATATGAAAGGAAATTCTCAAATTATAAAAGCAGATGTCCCTCTCTCAGAATTATTTGGTTATGTAACTGACTTAAGAACTTTAAGCTCAGGAAGGGCCTCAGCCTCTTTAACATTTTCTCATTATAATAGTGTACCAAAAAATCTTGCCGAAAATATTATTAAAAAAAGTAACGGAGATTTAAATTAATTTTATGGCCCAAAAAATAAGAATAAAGCTAAAATCATTTGACTATAATCTTGTAGATAAGAGTTCTGAGAAGATAGTAAAGGCAGTGAAGACTACAGGAGCTATAGTTAGTGGGCCTATTCCTTTACCAACTAGAAAAGAGATATTTACTGTTTTGAGATCACCCCATGTTAATAAAACATCTAGAGAACAATTCAAATTATGTACATATAAGAGGCTGCTTGATATATATTCTAACAGTAGTCAGACAGTTGATGCTTTAATGAAGCTTGAGCTTCCAAGCGGAGTTGATGTTGAGATTAAAGTATAAAACGATTGTTTTTTTATCTATAATTGATTTATTTCGAGTGTGTTAACCCAGAGACTTCAGCTCTTTTTTAATATTTTCTTTTTAGTTTTCATTTCATTAGATGGTTTTTCTCAAAATTTTTTAAAGACTTCAGGAAGAAGTATAATAAATCAAAAGGGTGACACTATTATTTTAAGAGGAATGGGTTTAGGCGGTTGGATGGTACAGGAAGGCTATATGATGGCTCCAGGTGGTTTTTCAGGAACACAATATCAGATAAGAGATAAAATAACTGAACTTGTTGGAGAAGATGAGACAAATAAATTTTATGATAACTGGCTTAAAAATCATGTCAGAAAAATAGATGTAGATTCAATGAAATCATGGGGATTTAATCTTTTAAGAGTTCCTATCCATTATAATCTTTTTACAGTTCCAGTTGAAGATGAGCCATACCCTGGATCTTATACTGAGGTAAATACAGGATATGTCTTATTAGACTCCCTTCTTGGATGGTGTGAGGATAATGAAATGTATATGATGATAGACCTTCATGCTGCACCTGGAGGTCAAGGCTATAATGCAGATATTTCTGATTACGATACCTCAAAATATTCCTTATGGGAAAGTGAATATAATCAGAGTAAAACAGTTGAATTGTGGAAGAGGTTATCTAGCAGATATAAGGATAAAGAGTGGGTAGCTGGTTATGATCTAATAAATGAGCCAAATTGGAATCTCCCTGAAAATGCCTTATTGAAGGAATTGTATGTTCGGATAACTGATGTTATAAGAGAGCAAGGTGATGACCATATCATATATATTGAAGGTAATTGGTTTGCAAATGATTTTACAGGTCTTGCTCCCCCTTGGGATGACAATATGGTTTATAGTCCTCACAAATACTGGAGCCCAGTAGATGATGAATATTTAGATTGGTTAGTTCAAGATACTTTGACTACACCAATTTTTGTTGGTGAGACGGGTGAAAACTCAAACCTCTGGTATCGAGATGCAATTAAATTGTACGAGGATAATGGTATAAGCTGGGCCTGGTGGCCATTTAAAAGGATAGATGCTATTCAACCACCTCTATCTATAAACTATAATGAAAAATATAAAAAAATAGTAGATTATTGGAATACAGGTAATGATAAACCTTCAAAAGAAGATGCAATAGAGGGATTAAATCAATTGACTGAAGATATAAAGTTTGAAAATTGTTTTTATCATAAGGATATTATAGACGCAATGTTCAGACAGCCTTTCTCAGATGAGTCCGTGCCTTACGCAGAAAATATAATTCCTGGGGTAATATACTCCACAAATTTTGATATGGGAGTTATGGGAAGTGCCTACTACGATGCTGGTGCAGATGCTAACTATGGTGGTGATTTTTCAGCCTGGAATAATGGATGGGGTCTCAGAAATGATAATGTTGATATCCAGTTAAGTAATGATAGCCTCTCAAATGGCTTCCATGTTGGTTGGACTGAGACTGACGAATGGATGAAGTACACATTTAAACTTGATTCTCAGGGTGCTTACAATGTAAAAATTCGATATGCAACAGAATCTAGTGACGGAAAATTCTCACTTAGTATTGATGATGAAAAAATAACTGATAATATTTCTCTTCAAAGTACTGGATCGTGGGAGGTTTGGAGTAATATATTTGTAGATTCAGTAGTTATTAATGAAACCGACAATAATTTTAAATTTAATGTTGAAAAAGGAACTTTCAATTTTAGTTTAATTGATTTTAATCGCATAGGAGATATCACTTTAGTTAATACAAAGTATGTGTCATCTTCAACTCAAGATCAGAATTCTATAAAAATCACTACAAATAAGAATATTGATGTGTCATCAGAACTTTTAAGTTCAGACTTTAAAGTACTTGTAAATGGAAATGAAGTTCAGATATCTAGTTTATCATTATTAGATGGAAATAGGTCTTTAATTTTAGCATTAGTTAATAACATTAACCCTGGAGATATTATAGAAATTTCATATAATGGAAGTGGTATTAAATCTGTAGATGGTCTTTCAATGAATAACTTTAATTTGGAAGTTGTCGAAAATACCATATCCTATGTCCATTCTATACCTGGTAAAATAGAGGCTGAACACTATTTCTTCCAAAAAGGAATTTCTTTAGAAGAAGTTACTGATTTTGGTGGTGGTTTAAATATTGGTAGTCTTGATAAGGGGGATTATGCCGACTATAATATAAAAGTAAACTCTTCCGGGACTTATAATGTGACTTATAGATCTGCTTCTGACCCTGAATGGTCCTCTGGTGGTCAAGTTGAAATTGGATTTATTGATACAGTATCAAATAAATTCAGTTCAATTCAAAATGTAATTTTACCGTTAACAAACGGGTGGCAGGATTGGGAAAATACCAGCAAAGCTGTGAATTTAGAGGAGGGTAACTTTATTTTAAGAGTTAAAGTGGTTGAGGGACCATTTAATTTGAACTGGATTTCATTTGATGATTCAGTCTCTGTTGGAATCCCTGTCCCTGGATATTTAGAGGCTGAAGACTATATATTTCAATATGGGACTTCTCTTGAATTGACTGAAGACGATGGTGGAGGTCAGAATATTGGATATTTAGACTCTGCTGATTATCTGGATTACATAATAAATGTCACTGAAGAAGGTTTTTATGATATAAGTTATAGAGTTGCCTCAGATGGTTCTCAGGATTATGCAAACGGAGGTATTATTGAATTGCAGATGTTAAATGATTCGTTACTGACTCAAATTCTACATACTGTTTCTTTTCCTGCAACCAGTGGTTGGCAAGACTGGAAAACATTTTCAGATTTTCCTAAAGTTTATATGGAAAAGGGTGATACAAAGATTAGATTATTCTTCAAAAAAACCCCTTTTAACTTAAACTGGATTTTATTTGAGCTTTACGATGGAGAGATTCTTAGTATTGAAAATAAAGAAATAAATTTTATCGTATATCCAAATCCAGCTAGAGAATATCTTAAAATAAAATCTAACTACTCCCCGAAGAAAAATATAACCTATAAGCTGATTGATATAACTGGAAAAGTTCTCTTTAGAAGAGAAAAATTTAATGAAAATCAAATTAATGAATACATTAATCTAAGTATTATAAATTCAGATCTTATTATTCTTCATGTATATGATGGAAATGAACTTATTTCAATCAAAAAAGTTAGGATTAACGAGTAAAGGAAATCAGTATTTTATCTAAAAATAAGTTTTTTATTATTTGATCAGAGAGCTTAAATTGTTATCTTTGCACACATTTTTGTGTAAGAAAAATAAATATTATAACAATAAAATGTCTGGATTAATTGGTAAGAAACTTGGAATGACTAACGTTTTTGATACGAAAGGAAGGAGTGTTGGATGTACTGTGATCCAAGCTGGTCCATGTTACGTAACACAGATCAAAGATAGGGATAAGGATGGTTATAGGTCTATCCAGTTAGCATACGATGATCTTAATCCAAAAAAGGTATCAAAATCTATAAAGGGTCATTTTAACGCATCTAAAATTACTCCTAAAAAGAAACTTGTTGAGTTTAGAAATTTTAGAAAAGATTTTGATAGTAAAGTTAAACTTGGCATGGAAATTAAAATCGAACATCTTTTCAATGAAAATGAATTTTTAGATGTGACGGCCGTCTCTAAAGGTAAAGGGTTTCAGGGAGTTGTAAAAAGACATAATTTTGGTGGTGTTGGTCAAAACACCCATGGTCAGCATAATAGAAATAGAGCACCAGGTTCAATAGGGGCCGGATCTACTCCTTCACGAGTTTTTAAGGGAATGAGAATGGCTGGAAGAACAGGTGGTAATAAAGTTACTATTCAAAATTTAAAAATACATAGAATAGATTCTGACCAAAACCTAATTTATATTGGTGGCTCAGTACCAGGGTCAAATAATACTTACGTAATCTTATCTAATTAAAATGAAAGTAGATATAATTAAAACATCTGGTAAAACAAGCGGAAAGAAAATAACTCTTTCAGATAAGATATTTTCTATAGAACCCAATGACCACGCAATATACTTAGATGTAAAAAGTTTTTTAACCAATCAAAGGCAAGGTAACAGTAAGGTTAAGGGTAGATCTGAGATTATAGGTTCAACAAGGAAGATTAAAAAACAGAAAGGAACAGGTACTGCTAGAGCTGGTAGTATAAAATCACCACTATTTAAGGGTGGAGGACAAATCTTTGGTCCACAGCCGAGAGAATATAAAAATAAGATTAATAAAAAAGTTAAAAATCTTGCAAGGAAATCGGCACTTTCTCATAAGATTAAAGAAAAATCTCTGACTATTCTTGAAAATTTTAGCTTTAAAACACCTAAAACAAAAGAATTCTCAAAAATTTTATCCAATTTTTCTTTAGATAATAAGAAATCACTTCTTTTTCTATCTCAAAACGATAAAAATATTATCCTTTCTTCTAATAACATATCAAATACTATCGTTAAAAATGTAAGTGAAATTAATACTTATGATATAGTCAATGCCGATAATGTAATTTTCGTTGAAGAATCAATTTCTAAATTAAATGAAATTTTAAACTGATGGCTATTTTAATTAAACCAATTCTTACAGAAAAAGCTACTTCATCCAATGAGGCCGGTAAGTTTTCATTTATCGTTGATAGGAAAGCTAACAAAGTCCAAGTCAAAAAGGCAGTAGAAAAAACTTATAATGTTAATGTTCTAAAAGTAAATACTATAAATGTTTTAGGTAAATCAGTTTCTAAGTTTACTAAGACTGGTATTGTAAGTGGGAGAAAACCTTCCTACAAAAAAGCAATTGTTCAACTAAAAGATGGAGAGTTTATTGACTTTTACTCGCAAATTTAAGATATGACTAAGAAAATAACACCTGTTACTCCTGGATTAAGATTTAGAGTTCCCCCATCTTTTGATGATATAACTACTAACTCTCCTGAAAAATCTTTGTTGAAGACACTGAAAAAGTCTGGTGGAAGAAATAGTAAGGGTAAGATGACAGTTAGAAATATTGGGGGAGGACATAAGAGAAAAGTAAGAATAATAGATTTCAAGAGAGTTAAGGACGGTATTCAAGCTAATGTAAAGTCTATAGAATATGACCCAACAAGATCTGCAAATATTGCACTAATCTATTACCAAGATGGTGAGAAGAGTTATATTATTGCACCGACAGGATTAAAAGTTGGAGATACAGTTATATCAGGTGATGAGTCTCCTATTGAAATCGGTAATACACTTCCCTTAGCTTCAATACCGTTAGGTACTATTATTCATAATGTCGAATTAACACCTGGCAGAGGAGCATCATTGGCTAGAAGTGCTGGATCATATGCTCAACTTGCTGCAAAAGAAGGAAAATATGCAACTGTAAAATTACCTTCAGGCGAAACAAGATTAATATTGTTAACCTGTAGGGCAAGTGTTGGGTCTGTATCTAACTCCAATCACATGAATGTTAGACTTGGTAAAGCCGGAAGGAATAGATGGAAAGGAAGAAGACCAAGAGTTAGAGCTGTTGCCATGAACCCTGTTGATCATCCAATGGGAGGTGGAGAAGGAAAGGCATCTGGTGGTCATCCTAGATCAAGGACAGGACTTTATAGTAAAGGTTTAAAGACTAGGAAAAAAAATAAATATTCTGACAGATTAATTGTTAAAAAAAGAAAATAACTTAGGATGGCTAGATCATTAAAAAAAGGACCTTATATAGATTTTAGACTTAAAAAGAAAGTTGATGAAGCTAACGACAAGAGCTCTAAGGGTGTAATAAAAACTTGGTCTAGAAGATCCATGATATCACCCGATTTTGTAGGTCACACATTTGGTGTTCATAATGGCAAAAAGTTTGTACCAGTTTTTGTTACTGAGAATATGGTAGGCCATAAGCTTGGTGAGTTTTCACCAACTAGAAATTTTAGAGGTCACATTAATAAAAAGAATAGATAATGGAGGCAATTGCAAAACTTAAAAATGTACCAACTTCAACAAGAAAGATGAGATTGATTGCAGATCTTATAAGAGGTAAAGGTGTTGATCTAGCACTTAATACATTAAAGTTTGATTCTAAAATCGGATCAAAGAGGATGGAGAAGCTTTTACTCTCTGCTATTTCTAACTGGCAAGAAAAAAATAAGGATTCTAAAATTGAGGATTCAGATCTATTTATAAAAGAAATATTTGTTGACGGAGGTAAGATGATTAAAAGACTTAGACCAGCTCCTCAGGGCAGGGCACATAGAATTAGAAAGAGATCAAATCATGTGACTATGATTTTAGATAATTTAAATAAAACTGATAAAAAAGATGGGAAATAAAATCAATCCTATAGGTTTAAGACTTGGTATCATTAAAGGATGGGAGTCAAGCTGGTATGGTGGAAAAGATTTTTCTGAAAAGATAGTTGAGGATCAAAAAATCAGAAACTATATCTCACTCAGAATTCCTAGAGGGGGTATTTCTAAGGTTGTTATAGAAAGAACAATTAAATTATTAGAGATAACAATTCATACTGCAAGACCTGGTATCATAATTGGAAAAGGTGGATCCGAGGTTGAAAAACTTAAGCAAGAACTAAATAAACTTACTGGTAAAGATATTCAGATTAATATTTTTGAAATTAAAAGACCCGAGATAGATGCTAAACTTATAGGTGATTCTATTGCACACCAGCTAAAAGCTAGAATTTCCCACAGGAGGGCAATGAAACAAGCTATATCTTCTGCAATGAGAGTTGGTGCTCAAGGTATTAAAGTTAAAGTTTCTGGCAGAATAGGTGGTGCTGAAATGGCTAGGTCAGAACAGTACAAAGAAGGAAGAACACCATTACATACTATAAGAGCTGACATAGACTATGCAATATGCGAATCTCAAACTATCTATGGAAAAATAGGTGTAAAGGTTTGGGTCTATAAAGGTGAAGTTGTTGGAAAAAGGAATTTATCATTAAACATTGGTAATAAAAACTCATTTAAATCTTAATTCTTTATATAAATGTTACAACCAAAAAGAACAAAATTTAGAAAGAAACAAAAAGGTAGAGTTAAAGGTATTGCTCAAAGAGGTCATACTATAAGCTTTGGTTCTTTTGGAATTAAATCTTTGGAACCAGGATGGATAACTTCTAGGCAGATAGAAGCAGCAAGGATTGCTGTTACACGTAAGATGAAGAGAGAAGGTCAAGTCTGGATTAGAATTTTTCCGGATAAACCTGTAACTAAAAAACCTGCAGAAGTTAGAATGGGAAAAGGTAAAGGTGCACCGGAGTATTGGGTAGCAGTTGTTAAACCAGGTACCATTATGTTTGAAGTTGGTGGGGTAACGACTGAGGTTGCTAAGGAGGCACTGAGACTTTCAGCACAAAAGTTACCTGTGAGAACAAAATTTGTTACTAGAAGAGATTACGTAGAATAATATGAAAAACTCAGAGTTAAGAGCACTATCGGTTGATGAACTCAATAAAAAGCTAGTTATTGAGAAAGATAATTTAGAGAAACTTATTTTTTCTCATGCTGCCACACCTATAGAAAATCCTATGAAAATTAAGGTTGCAAGGAAGTTTGTTGCCAGAATAAAAACTGAGATTAATAATAAAAAATAAATACTATTGGTATGGATAGAAATTTAAGAAAACAGAGAGAAGGAATTGTGACAAGCAATAAAATGGACAAGACGATAACTGTCGAAGTCTTAAGAAAGGTAAAGCATCCAATATATGGAAAATTTGTTAAGAAATCATCTAAATTAACCGCTCACGATGAAGAAAATAAATGTGATATAGGTGATTTAGTTAGAGTAATGGAATCAAAACCAATTAGTAAGAACAAAAGGTGGAGATTAACTAAAATTGTCGAAAAAGTAAAATAAAATGATACAACAAGAGAGTAGACTTAGGGTTGCAGATAACAGTGGTGCCAGAGAAGTACTGTGTATTAGAGTTCTTGGTGGAACAAAAAAGAGATATGCTTCTGTTGGTGATAAAATTGTTGTTTCAGTAAAGAATGCAATTCCTTCTGGTAATGTAAAAAAGGGTTCTGTTTCAAGGGCAGTAGTGGTTAGAACTAAAAAAGAAGTTAGAAGAAAAGATGGATCTTACATAAGGTTTGAGGATAATGCTGCCATTCTCTTGAATGAAAATGATGAATTGAAAGGTACCAGAGTATTTGGTCCAGTTGCAAGAGAGTTAAGAGAAAAGAATTTTATGAAAATTGTTTCACTAGCCCCTGAGGTTTTATAAAAAGAAATGAAGATACATATAAAAAAGGGAGATACGGTTTATGTTTTATCAGGAAACGATAAGGGAAAGTCTGCAAAGGTTCTTACTGTTTTTCCTACTAAATATTCTGCTATTATAGAAGGTTTAAACCTTGTAACAAAGCATATAAAACCCTCAGCAGATAATCCTAAAGGTGGAATTGAAAAGCAAGAGGCACCAATGCATATAAGTAATTTAATGCTTGTTGATCCGTCGGATGGAAAGCCTACAAGGATTTATAGAAAGAGAAATAAAGATGGAAAACTTGAGAGATTTTCAAAGAAAACAAACAAAGCAATATAGATGGCAACCTCTAGATTAAAGAAAAAATATAATGACGAAATTGTTCCATCATTGATGGAAAATTTGAAATTTAAGTCTATTATGCAAGTTCCAAAGATCAAAAAAATTTCTGTTAATCAGGGATTAGGAGCTGCAGTTAATGATAAAAAGTTAATTCAATTCAGTGTTGATGAATTAACTCAGATAACGGGTCAAAAGGCAGTCGCTACTTTAGCAAAGAAATCAATATCTAATTTTAAATTGAGAGAGGGAATGCCTATTGGTGCTAAAGTCACTTTAAGGGGGGATATGATGTATGAATTCTTAGATAGATTAATATCTGTTGCGTTACCAAGAGTAAGAGATTTCAGGGGATTAAATAGTAAAGGCTTTGATAAAAATGGTAATTATACATTAGGAATTAAAGAACAGATTATTTTTCCTGAGATTAGTATTGATAAAATTAATAAGTTGACGGGAATGAATATTACTATAGTAATAGACTCTAAGTCAAATAAAGAAAGTTTTGAATTATTAAAGGCATTTGGAATGCCTTTCATTATAAATTAAATATTATGGCTAAGAATGCTGTCAAAGTACGAGAATTAAAAAGAAAGAAGTTAGTTGAAAAATATGCTTCTAAAAGAAAAGAGCTAAAAGAGAAAGGTGACTGGGAAGGCTTAGATAAATTACCCAGAAACTCTTCAGCTGTTAGACTCCACAACAGATGTAATCTTTCTGGTAGACCAAAAGGTTACATGAGAAAATTTGGTATATCTAGGCTTGAATTTAGAAAAATGGCTTCTGAAGGAAAAATACCTGGAATAACTAAAGCTAGTTGGTAACTTTTTTATGAAAATGATTAAATTTGCAAGCTTTTTTTAATTAAAAAATATGAACACAGATACTATAGCAGATTTCCTTACAAGAATTAGAAATGCAATTCAAGCAAATCACAGAATTGTTGAAATACCCGCATCTAATATGAAAAAAGAAATTACAAAAGTACTTCACGACAAAGGTTTTATCTTGAATTATAAGTTTGAGGATAATGGCCCACAGGGAAGTATAAAAATTGCACTTAAATATAACTCTAGGACTAAACAGTCTGCAATTGAGAATATTAGCAGGGTAAGTAAGCCTGGTCTTAGAAAATATGTTGGATCTGATAATCTTCCAAGAGTTATCAATGGTCTTGGTGTTGCAATCTTATCAACCTCCAAAGGTATAATTACAGATAAAGAAGCAAGAAAATTAAAAATTGGTGGTGAAGTTTTATGTTACGTTTATTAATAGTTTAAATTATGTCAAGAATAGGTTTAAATCCGATTAATTTACCAGATGGTGTCACTGTTAGTATCCAGGGTTCAGTAGTTAACGTTAAGGGACCAAAGGGAGAGCTTAATCAGAATTTCGATCCTGACTTTAAGATTAATGTCAAGGAAAACACACTAACTATAGAAAGACCTTCTGAAATTAAAAGACATAAATCTTTACATGGTCTATTCAGATCTCTTATCAATAACTGTGTTGTAGGAGTATCAGAAGGTTATGAACTAAAACTTGAGCTTATTGGTGTTGGTTATAAGGCTTCTAATCAAGGAAACTTACTTAATTTAACATTAGGTTATTCTCATAATATTTATTTCCAAGTTCCTGAAGAAATTAAAGTATCCACAGAGACACAGAAAGGTAAACCGCCTCTAATTACTCTCAATGGAAATGATAAACAACTCATTGGACAGATTGCAGCAAAATTAAAATCTTTAAGACCTATTGAACCATATAAAGGAAAAGGAATCAAATTTGTTGGTGAGTATGTGAGAAGAAAAGTTGGTAAAACTGCTGCAGCATAAATTTTATAATATGAGTTTTGATAAAGAAAATAGACGATTAAAAATTAGAAAGAGTATCAGATCTAAAATATCTGGGACTAATGACAGGCCAAGGGTATCTGTATTTAGGAGTAATAGAGCTATATACTCCCAAATAATTGATGATTCGAGTGGACATACTCTGGTATCTTCTTCTTCAACTGAGGTTAAGTTATTTGGAAAAAATAATTTAGAGTCATGTAAGAAGGTAGGTTTAAAACTTGCTGAAAAAGCAAAGAAAAAAGGAATAAAATCAGTTCTTTTTGATAGAAGTGGTTATAGGTATCATGGTAGAATCAAGTCCTTTGCAGATGGTGCAAGGGAAGGAGGTTTAAAATTTTAATAATGAAGAATATAAAAGCTAGTGATTTAGAATTAAAAGAAAAAGTTGTCTCAATACAAAGGGTAGCTAAAGTTGTTAAAGGTGGAAGGAGATTCAGCTTTTCAGCTATTGTAGTAGTTGGAAATGAAAATGGAGTTGTAGGTTATGGGTTAGGTAAAGCTAATGAGGTTACTAACGCAATTATTAAAGGTACTGATGATGCAAAGAAAAACTTAATAAATGTTCCTGTTTATAAAAACACAATTCCCCACGAGATACTTGGGAAGTATGGAGGTGGATTAGTTCTTATGAAACCAGCATCAGCGGGAACAGGAGTAATTGCTGGAGGAGCTATGCGAGCAGTTATGGAGAGTGCTGGGATTAAAGATGTACTTGCTAAGTCAAAAGGGTCATCTAATCCACATAATGTAGTAAAGGCAACTTTTAATGGCTTGATGAGGTTAAGAGATCCGTTAGCTGTATCGAAACAAAGAGGTGTAAGTTTAAATAAGATTTTCAATGGCTAAACAAAAATTAAAGAAAGTTATTATCACTCAGGTAAAGAGTACAATTTCCCAAACTCTAAGACAGAAAAGAACTATTTCTGCACTTGGTCTAGGTAAGATTAACAAATCTATTGAAAAAGAGCTCTCTCCTCAGGTAGAAGGTATGATAAGTAAGGTAAATCATTTAATTAAGGTAAAAGAAAAAATATAATGAAATTACATTCTCTAAAACCAGCAGAAGGATCTATTAAGAAGGGTAAAAGAATTGCAAGAGGTCAAGGCTCAGGAAGAGGGGGTACGTCTACCCGTGGTCATAAAGGAGCTCAGTCTAGATCAGGATACTCTAGGAAAGCAGGTTTTGAAGGGGGGCAGATGCCATTACAAAGGAGAGTTCCTAAGTTTGGATTTAGATCACCTAATAGAATTGAGACTAAACCAATCAATTTAGATACCATTCAAGAAATTTGTGATAAATCAAAAGTAAAAGAAATCAGTCCTGATTTTTTATCTCAAAATGGATTTGCTAGTAAAAATGATTTAATCAAAATACTGGGAAGAGGAAAATTAACTACAAAAGTGAATGTAACTTCTCACTATTTTTCTAATGCTGCAATCAAAGCAATTGAAAAGGTTGGTGGTAAAGTAAAAAAAATTATTAATGATTAAGCTTTTTCAAACGATTAAAAATATATTCTCAATTGAGGAGCTAAGAGACAGGATTATAAATACTGTTGGTTTCTTGATAATATTCAGACTCGGATCATTCGTTGTATTGCCAGGAATAGATCCTTCTAAGCTTCAGCAGAGTGCTGGAGGAATATTTGGTCTTCTTGATACATTTCTTGGGGGCGCTTTTAGTAACGCTTCTATATTCGCTCTTGGTATAATGCCTTATATATCAGCTTCTATTGTGGTTCAGTTACTAGGTGTAGCTCTTCCATATTTCCAAAAGTTACAGAAAGAAGGTGATAGTGGTAGAAAGAAAATGACTCAAATCACAAGATACCTTACTATAATAATTTGTATGTTCCAAAGTACAGCATATTTATCTGGTACAATACCTAATGAGGCAATTTTAGTTGATAATAGATTTTTATTTACAATTTCTAGTATGATTATACTAACATCTGGCACTATTTTCTGTATGTGGTTAGGAGAAAAAATTACCGATAAAGGTATTGGAAATGGTATTTCCATGCTTATCATGATTGGTATAATTTCGAGGTTCCCTGGAAGTATTGTTGCCGAGGCTATATCCAAGGGTATGAGTCAGGCTCTTTTATTTATTATAGAGATTATGGCTTTGTTTGCTGTAGTAATGTTCACTGTAATGTTAGTACAAGCAATAAGAAGAATTCCTATACAGTATGCCAAACAAGTTATTAGTTCAAGTTTATATGGAGGAAAGAGACAATACCTTCCTTTAAAAGTCAATTCCTCAGGAGTTATGCCTATAATATTTGCTCAAGCCTTGATGTTTTTACCTGCTATAATAGGCCTACAGTTTGCAGAAAATTCAGATTTTTTTCAATATATTGCAACCTCTTTTTCAAACATGCAGTCTTGGTTGTATAATGTAACATTTGCAGTATTAATAATTTCATTTACTTTTTTTTATACTGCAATTACTGTTAATCCAAATAAGATGGCTGACGATATGAAAAGAAATAATGGGTTTATTCCTGGAATTAAGCCTGGTCCTGACACATCTGATTTTATTTCAAATGTATTGGATAGAATTACTTTACCAGGATCAATCCTGCTTGCAATTGTAGCTATTCTACCTGCATTTGCTATGATGTTTGGAGTAAATCAGAGCTTTGCTCAATTTTACGGTGGAACATCATTGCTGATAATGGTTGGTGTGATTCTAGATACATTGCAACAAATTGAAAGTTATTTACTGATGAGACATTATGATGGAATGATGAAATCAGGAAAAGTAAAAGGAAGAAGTATTTAATATATGGTAAAACAAAAAGCAATAGAACAAGACGGTGTAGTTACCGAAGCACTTTCTAATGCTATGTTTAGAGTAAAATTAGATAACGGTCACATTGTGACAGCTCATATTTCTGGTAAAATGAGGATGTATTACATTCGTTTATTGCCTGGAGATAAGGTTAAACTAGAGATGTCGCCGTATGATTTGACTAAAGCTAGAATAACATTTAGATATAAATAGTATGAAAGTAAGAGCATCAGTAAAAAAAAGAAGCGCCGATTGCAAAATCATTAAAAGAAAAGGCAAGGTGTATGTTATAAATAAAAAAAATCCTCGATTTAAACAGAGGCAAGGTTAGTTATGAGAATTGCAGGTATAGATATTCCAGATAATAAAAGAGGAGAAATTGCACTTACCTATATATATGGTTTAGGTAGGAGTGCGTCTAAGAAAATTTTATTAGAAGCGGGCATTGATGTAACTAAGAAAGTTTCAGAATGGACAGAAGAAGAATCAAATAAAATAAGAAATATAATATCTTCTAATTTTAAGATTGAGGGAGATCTGAAGTCTGAGCAGAGGCTTAACATCAAGAGATTGTTGGATATCGGTTGTTATAGAGGGTTAAGGCATAGAAAAGGGTTACCAGTTAGAGGTCAAAAAACTAAAAATAATTCTAGAACTAGAAAAGGTAAGAGAAAAACTGTTGCTAATAAAAAGAAAGCCGTTAAATAATGAATAAGAAAAAAGATAAATCTAAAAAAAGAGTTGTTGTTGTAAACAAGAGCGGACAAGCACATATAAAGTGTTCATTCAATAATATTATAATATCGTTGACAAATGAGTCCGGACAAGTTATCTCTTGGTCATCTGCTGGAAAAATGGGATTTAGAGGATCCAAAAAAAATACTCCATTTGCAGCTCAGATTGCTACAGAAGATGCGGTCAAGAAAGCTTATGAATTAGGTTTAAGAACAGTTGATATTTTTATTAAGGGACCTGGTTCAGGTAGAGATTCTGCAATCAGAGCTATCCAGAATGCAGGTTTAGATGTATTATCTATAAACGATGTTACACCACTTCCTCATAACGGATGTAGACCCCCTAAAAGAAGAAGAGTTTAAATTTTAAATATGGCAAGATATACAGGTCCAAAGTCGAAAATTTCAAGAAAATATGGTGAACCCATATTTGGTGATACTAAAGCTCTTGAAAAAAAACCTCACCCACCAGGTCAACACGGAAGGGGTAGAAGAAGGAAAAAGTCAGAATATGCAATTCAGCTTGCTGAAAAGCAAAAAGCTAAATATTTATATGGAATTTTAGAAAGGCAATTCAGAAACTTATTTGGTAAGGCATCAAGACAAGATGGTATTACCGGTGAGAATCTTCTTCAATTACTGGAGTCAAGACTTGACAATGTCGTTTATAGATTAGGAATCGCACCCACCAGAAGATCTGCTAGACAACTTGTATCTCACAAACATATAACTGTTAATGGAAATCTTGTCAATATCCCTTCATTTAGTGTTAAAGAAGGTGACATGATAGCAGTTAGAGAGAAGTCTAAATCTCTATCGTCGATAGCTGAAAGTATTTCAAGGCAATCAAATAGATTTAAATGGCTTGAGTGGGATGATAAATCTTTATCTGGCAAACTTATTATGTATCCTGATAGAGAGTCTATCCCAGAAAATATTAACGAACAATTAATAGTTGAATTATATTCTAAATAAAATATTGTATAAATAAATTTTAAAAATTATGTCACTACTCTCATTTCAATTACCAGACAAGATAGTAATGGAAAAAGCCGATGATTTTCACGGAATTTTCACATTTTCTCCTCTACAACCTGGTTACGGACTAACTATTGGCAATGCTGTAAGAAGAGTTCTTCTTTCATCATTAGAAGGTTATGCTGTTACAGGTATTAAAATACCTGGTATCCAACATGAATTTTCTACAATTGACGGTATAGTTGAAGATGTTTCTGAGATTATATTAAATCTTAAAAATGTTAGATTCAAGGTTACTGGAGATAATCCAGAAAAGTCTATCATTATAAAATCTGATTCAAAAGGAACTTTAAAAGCTGAAAGTATAGAGAAAAGTACAAGTTCTTTTAAGGTGTTAAACCCAGAACAAGAAATTTGTACTTTTAGTAAAAAAGTTAAATTTTCATTAGAGCTAAAAGTAGAGAAAGGAAGAGGATATGTGACTTCAGAGGAAAATAATGTTAATTCAGCTGATGTTGATTTTATATCAGTGGATTCTGTATTTACTCCTATTATTAATGTAAAATATAACATTGAAAATACAAGGGTTGAGCAAAAAACTGATTTTGAGAAATTAATATTAGATATACAGACAGACGGATCTATTCATCCAGAAGACGCGCTAAAGGGTTCAGCTCAATTACTAATCAAACACTTTTATTTATTCTCAGATAAAGATATGGAATTTGATGAAGATAACTCTGATGAAATAGAAGTTGTGGACGAGGAATTACTTCATATGAGAAAGCTTCTTAAGACTTCACTTAATGATCTAGATCTTTCTGTTAGAGCATATAATTGTCTAAAGGCTGCTGATATTAAAACTCTTGGCGATTTAGTTAGTATTGAGATCTCTGATATGATGAAGTTTAGAAACTTTGGTAAAAAGTCTTTAACAGAACTTGAAGAACTCGTAGATACTCGAGGTTTGAGTTTTGGTATGGATTTAGCAAAATATAATTTAGACTAAAAAAATGAGACACGGTAAAAGATTTAACCATCTAAGTAGAAAAGCACCACACAGAAAGTCTATGCTTTCTAATATGGCTTCATCTCTTATACTACATAAGAAGATAGAGACCACGTTAGCTAAAGCAAAGGCATTAAGAAAATACGTGGAGCCTATTTTAACTAAATCTAAATCGGATACTACTCATTCACGAAGATCGGTTTTTTCTCATCTACAAAATAAAGAATCAGTTAATGAGCTTTTTATGAATATTTCTGAGAAAATCAGTTCTAGACCTGGGGGCTATACAAGAATAATTAAGATGGGTAATAGATTAGGTGATAATGCTGAAATGTGTATTATTGAATTGGTGGATTATAATATGCTTCTAATGGAAGAGTCTACACCTCAAAAGAAAACTACACGGAGAAGACGTAAGAAAACTTCTCAGCCTAAACAAAATAAGACCTCTGATAAGAAAAATGATGATGCTAAAAAGGAATCTAAAAAGTCAAATAAAGATGACAAGAAAGATTCTAAGTAGGATTATTGATAATTATCATATTTTAAAGGGATTAAATTTATTTAATCCCTTTTTTATTTTATATTTTTGAAAAAAATGGGATTAATAACAAGAAAACCAGCTGTTCTCGTTCTTGAAGACGGCACTGTATATAAAGGATTCTCACTTGGCAAAATTGGAATTGCCACTGGAGAAATTTGTTATAATACAGGGATGACAGGTTATCAAGAGATTTATACAGATCCATCTTATTTTGGGCAGATAATAATTAATACTTCATCACATATCGGTAATTATGGTACTGTAGATGATGAGCAGGAAAGTCCATTCCCTCAAATTAGTGGAGTCATTATAAATGAGTATTCTGAAATATTTAGTAGATCTAACTCTGATGAAAGTTTAGAAGACTATTTTTTAAAAAATAATACTGTTGCTATATATGATATTGACACTAGAAAACTTGTTAAGTATATTAGAGATAAAGGAGCAATGAACTGTATTATTTCAAGTGTATCACAGGATGTTGACTCCTTAAAGAAAACACTCGAGAAAGTTCCATCTATGAAAAATTTAGAACTTTCTTCGAAGGTTACAACTAAAAATGAGTACGAATTTGGCGATATAAATTCAACAATTAAAATCGCTGTTTTGGACTTAGGATGTAAGAAATCAATTTTAAAGAATTTTAGTGAAAGGGGAGCTCTTTGTAAGGTTTTCCCAGCTGAAAGCTCCTATGACAGAATGAGTAAATGGAATCCTGATGGATACTTTATATCTAATGGACCTGGAGACCCTGCTTCTATGGATTATGCAGTTAATACAGTTAAAGAAATTTTAAAAAATGACAGCCCTATCTTTGGTATTTGTCTTGGGCATCAAATTCTTGCAAGGGCTTGTGATATCTCTACTTATAAACTTCATAACGGACATAGAGGTATTAATCATCCTGTAAAGAATCTTATTTCAGGAAAATCAGAGGTTACTTCGCAAAATCACGGCTTTTCTGTAAGTATTGATGATATTAATAAATCAAATATTTTAGAACTCACACACATTAATTTAAATGATGAGACAGTAGAAGGGATTAAAGTAAAAGATAAAAAAGCTTTTTCTGTTCAGTATCACCCCGAATCCTGTCCAGGTCCTCATGATTCAAGATATCTATTTGATGAATTTATTCAACTCATAAAAAATGACTAAGATAACAAAGTTAGTAGGTAGACAAATCCTCGATTCAAGAGGAAATCCAACTATAGAAGTTGATGTATTTTGTGAAAAATATATGGGAAGAGCAGCAGTTCCATCAGGAGCTTCTACAGGTGTAAATGAAGCTGTTGAGTTAAGAGATGGTGGAGATATTTTTTTAGGGAAATCAGTTCATAAAGCAGTCTCTAATATCAATGATATAATATCTAAAAAACTTATTGGAATAAACTGTTTAGATCAAGAAGGTATCGATAATTTACTAATTAATCTTGACGGAACTAAAAATAAATCAAAACTTGGTGCAAATGCTATTTTAGGTGTTTCTCTGGCTTGTGCACACCTCTCATCGAACATCAAAAATATTCCTCTATACAAATACCTTGGTGACGACTCTTCCTGTATTATGCCTGTACCTATGATGAATATAATTAATGGTGGTTCTCATTCTGATGCACCGATTGCCTTCCAAGAGTTTATGATTAGACCTGTAGGAGCACATTCATTTAGTGATGCTTTAAGATATGGAGTTGAGGTTTTCCATACTTTAAAATCAATATTAAAGAGTAAAGGGTTAAGTACAGCTGTAGGTGATGAAGGTGGATTTGCACCTAATTTTAGTGGAGGAACTGAGGAAGCTATTGAGACAGTCTTACAATCAATTGAGAAAGCAGGTTTTAAAATAGGAAACGATTTAACTTTAGCAATGGACTGTGCAGCATCAGAATTTTATGAGGATGGATTATATAATTATAAAATTTTTGAAGGTGAAAATGGACAAGTAAGAACATCACATCAGCAAGTTAGCTACTTAAGAGAACTAGTTGATAAATATCCAATAGATAGCATTGAGGATGGATGTGATGAAAATGATTGGGATGGCTGGGATCTTTTAACGAGTGAGATCGGAGGTAGGTGTCAGATTGTTGGGGATGATCTTTTAGTTACTAATATAAAATATTTAGAGAAGGCTATTAAGAGAAATAGTGCAAATTCAATTTTGATAAAACCAAATCAAATAGGTACTCTCACTGAAACTATTAATGCTATTAAATTAGCAAAAAAATCAGGATGGACAGCTGTTGTTTCACATAGATCAGGTGAAACTGAGGATGCCACTATTTCAGATATTGCAGTCGGATTGAATGTTGGTCAGATTAAGACTGGGTCTCTTTCAAGATCTGATAGGATAGCAAAATATAATCAATTACTTAGAATTGAAGAGCATCTAGGTGATAAGGCAAAGTATCCAACGAAATAATCTATATTTGAATTATGAATAAATTTAATCTAAAAAAGCTTTTTAAAAACTTTTACTTTTTATTCTTCCTTACGTTTCTGATCTGGATGATTTTAATTGATTCAAACGGTTTTGTTAATCGATTTAAATTATCTAATAAATTAAATGATTTAGAAAATGAAAAAAACTTTTATTTAGATGAAATTTATAAAATATCTAATGAAAAAAGCCAATTTGAATCAGATAAAGACTTATTTGAGAGGTTTGCTAGGGAACAGTATTTGATGAAGAAAAAGTCTGAGGATATTTTTTACATTGTAAAGGAATAGAATATGGAAAAAAGCAGTCGTGATTTTTTATTTAAGTATTTAAATAATATATCTCCAACCGGTTTTGAGACACCAGGTCAGAAAATATGGTTAGATTATATTAGCCCATATATAGATAAATATATATCTGATACTTATGGAACTGTTGTTGGAGTTATTAACCCTGAATCTAAGTATAAAGTTGTTATAGAGGCTCATGCAGATGAAATATCTTGGTTTGTTAATTATATAACTGATGATGGATACATTTATGTTATCAGGAATGGTGGATCAGACCATCAAATTGCACCATCAATGAGAGTTAATATCCAAACAAAAAAAGGAATTATTAAAGGGATTTTTGGTTGGCCAGCTATTCATGTAAGAGATCCTAAAACCGAGCAGAACCCATCACTTAAAAATATTTTTATAGATGTAGGATGTTCATCAAAAAAAGAAGTAGAAGAATTGGGTATTCATGTTGGATGTGTTGTCACATTTGAGGATGAATTAATAGAACTTAATAAAAATTATTATACTGGTAGAGCTCTAGATAATAGAATGGGAGGGTTTATGATAGCAGAAGTCGCTAAAAGATTAAGTCAAAATAAAAAAAAGTTAGATTTTGGACTTTATATTGTTAATTCTGTTCAGGAAGAGATTGGACTGAGAGGTGCTCAGATGATTGCTGAAAGAATAAGTCCGGATGTTGCTATAGTTACAGATGTTACTCACGACACAAATAGTCCCATGTACGATAAGAAAAAGAGTGGTGATATAAAAGCTGGATCTGGCCCAGCTCTTACTTTTGGCCCTGCAGTTCAAAATAACCTACTCAATCTCTTGATCGAAACAGCTAAAAATAATAAAATTAAACATCAGTTGATGGCAGCTTCAAGATTTACAGGTACTGACACTGATGCCTTTGCTTACTCAAACGAAGGGGTTGCCTCGGCTCTTATTTCATTGCCTTTAAAGTATATGCATACAACTGTTGAAACCGTTCATAAAGATGATGTTGAGAGCTGTATAAAGCTGATATATGAATCAGTTCTTTCAATAGATAACGGTCAAGATTTCAGGTATATTAAGTAATAATAAATCCTACTTTTTTGAGATCTTCCCAGTAATTTGGATATGATTTAACGACAACTTCAGGGTTATTTATATATATGTTTTTTATTGAAGCTATAGGGGCGAAAGCCATTGCCATTCTGTGGTCGTTATAGGTATCGAAAGAAATGTTGTCATCTATCTCATTTTCTCTTATATCAAGAATCCAAAAATTATTCTCTTCATAAAATTTACATCCAATTTTTAAGAGTTCTTTTTTCATTGCAAGGAGTCTATCTGTTTCTTTAATTTTTAGACTTTCTACACCGGAAATTTTTAATTTAACTTTATGAATTGCAGCAACTACTAATATAGTTTGAGCTAGATCCGGACAGTCTCTGAAGTCTAATTCAACTTCATTATTATCGATCTTACATTTAGAAAGCAAAATCCCTTCCTCATTAAACTCTGTTTTTACACCGAACTTATTCATTAATTTAGATATTATGCTATCACCTTGATTAGAGTTTTTATTAAGACCAAGTAGGGATAAATTTTTAATTTGATTTGAAGTAGACATGATGCTATACCAATAACTTGCTGCTGACCAGTCAGACTCTACTTTATAATTACCTGCTATAAAATCTTGATTTTGTATTTTAATTACTGAACCATCAGTTACGCTTTCAATTCCAAATTCCTTCATCAGCTTTAATGTCATTTCTACATACGGTCTGCTATAAAAAGGCTCACTTATATTAATTTGAACACCTTTATTAAGCATTGGTGCAATTAGAAGTAATGATGAAATGTATTGACTGCTTATATCACCAGGTATCGTTAATTTATTGTTTATCTGATTAATTTTCTTTTTTACATATATAGGAGGAAACCCTTCTTCTTCGAGATATAGTATCTCAGCTCCTAAATTATTTAAAGCCTCAACCAGTATCTTTATTGGTCTTTGTTTCATTCTTTCTGTTCCAGTTAATACCACATGATCCCTGGTAAGTGCTAGAAATGAGGTTAGAAATCGAAAACTTGTACCTGCATCTTGAGCATCCCACATTACTAAATCTTTAGATTCTAATAAACGCTTCAGGAGAATTGTATCGTTTGCATTCGATAAATTTTTAATAATGGTTTCCTTATCAGAAAGTGCTTTTATTATAAGAAGCCTATTACTTTCACTTTTAGATGAGTTTAGTTTAATATCTGAATCTTTGAATTTATCAAATGAAAGTTTAATTTTTTTCATTAGATAATATTATTGTAGTAGTTTATACTCTTTATAATTTCATCATGATTTACTTCAATATCATATTCACACTTCCCAATTTTATTAAGTGAAGAAATCATAATTTTTTGATTGATATTTTTTTTGTCTTGATTGATATTAATTAAAATTTCTTCGACAAAATTAATTTTAATCGGTTGATAAACATTTATAATATATTCTGATATTTTATCTAATTCATTTTTTGATAACTTTTTATTGTGTACCGATAAAAATGATTCACAGATCATACCTATAGCTATTGCCTCTCCATGAAGGAGTTTATTATTTTTATGTAGGTATGTTGTCTCGATAGCATGTCCAATTGAATGTCCAAAGTTTAAAATTTTCCTTATTCCTTTCTCTTCTAAATCATTTCTGACAATATCTGATTTTATTTCAATGGAGTGCCTTACAATTTGATCCCAATTATTTTCTGACCATTCTATTTTATTAATTTCATTAAACTTTTCTTCATCTTTTATCAGACAATGCTTTATTACTTCTGCAAAACCAGATTTTAATTCTCTCTCGGGCAGAGTAGCAAGAAATTTTATATCAATAACAATCAAATTTGGTACCTTAAAAACTCCAATTTGATTTTTAAAATTATTAAAGTCTATTCCTAATTTCCCCCCTACGCTTGCATCTACTTGAGCTAATAATGTTGTGGGAATATTAATAAAGTCAACCCCTCTTTTATAGGTTGAAGCTATAAAACCTCCCATGTCACATATAACTCCACCTCCAAGGTTTATAATTAGAGAACTCCTATCATATGTGTTTTCAGTTAGATAACTCCATATATTAGCACATGTCTCTAAATTTTTTTTTTCTTCTCCTGATTCAATTTGAAATACTTCGTAAGAAAACCGAAGATCATTCTTTATTTTATTCAAACAATTACTGACTGTATTATCATCAACCAGTATACAGATGTTAGAATAATTGTGGTCGAATATGTATTTATTCAGGTAAGTTGCAGAGTTACCAATTTTAATATGATTGGGAATCATATTTTAATATTAGCTTTTTTTTTATTTATAATTTTATTTTGTGCGTTAATAGATCCAAGGTGTATTACTTTATAGAAATCTTCTATAAAGTCTTTATCAAGTCCTTTTTCTTTTGCCCAATCAATTCTTGATTTAAATATTTCATTCCATCTATCGACTTGAAAGGTTGTGAGATCTTGTTCTTTCTTAAATTCACCAATTTTTTCAACAAGTTGAATTCTTTTTGAGATGATATCTATAATCTCTTTGTCAACATCATCTATATTATCTCTTATCTCATCGAGAAGATGTTTGTATGACTTATCATCTTCTTTATTACTCTTTAACTTTAAATTAGATTTAATCTTGGATAATACTTCAGGTGTTACTTGTTGTTTAGCATCACTCCATGCATTATCTGGATCTATATGTGATTCAATTATTAAGCCGTCGTAACCAAGGTCAAGTGCTTTCTGAGAAGTTTCAAATATCATTTCTCTGTTACCACAGATATGCGATGGGTCACAGATAACAGGTAATTCAGGCATATTACTCATTAGGTCAATTGCAATCTTCCACATAGGCACGTACCTATATTTAGATTTTCCAGTCATAGAAAAGCCTCTGTGAATTGCTCCTATTTTACTAATTCCAGCCTTATTAATTCTCTCAAGAGCACCCATCCATAATGAAAGATCAGGATTTATAGGGTTTTTAATTAGAACAGGTGTATCGGTCCCTTTAATTGCGTCAGCAATTTCTTGAACTGAAAAAGGATTAACTGTAGTTCTTGCTCCGATCCAGAGAATATCTATACCATATTTTAATGCTAACTCTATATGTGATGTATTAGCCACCTCAACAGTGAACTGAACATCTAACTCTTTTTTTATGTCAGCAATCCACTTTAGTGCATCTTCTCCATTACCTTCAAATGTGCCAGGCCTTGTCCTAGGCTTCCAGACCCCAGCCCTCATGAGATTGATTCCATGAGATTTTAATTGAGTACATGTTTCTCGAAGTTGATCATAAGACTCAGCACTACACGGTCCCGAGATTATTAAAGGGTCAGAATCATTTTTGATCCAACTATTAATTGGTTCTATATTTAACTTTTTGCTCATTTGTATTGTATTTTTGTTTTAATTCTAATTTAATGTATAAAACAAGTGTCCAAAAGTAGTAAAAACTTATTTAATAACACAGAATTAGCCTTTACTAATAAATCAAATTTTGAATTGAAGAAAGCTTTTTTTTTATTTTCAGTTCTTGACTTCCCTTTACTTACAAAAATAGGAAACAGCTTTCTACTTTTAGTTTTAAAATTAAAATTGCCATTTAAGGGTATAATTAAGAAGACTATTTTCAACCACTTTTGCGGTGGAGAGACGATAGAGGAATGTGACGACACATTTAAGTCATTAAATAAATATAATATTAGCGCTATGCCCGAGTACTCTGTTGAGGCTGAGTCGACTGTAGAGGGTTTTGAAAATTATAAAAATGATTCTATCGAAATTATTAACTATTTAGGAAATTTAAATCTTCCGTTTATAGCTATTAAGTGTACAGGACTGATGGATATCGCATCTCTTGAGAAAATTTCTAGAGGAGATATAAATGAAGAAAGTTATGAATATAAAAGCTTCTTCAAAAGAGTTGATGAATTGTGCAGTGCCGGGAAAAAAAACAATGTCAAAATCCTGATAGATGCTGAGGAGAGTTGGATTCAAGACTCTATTGATAAAGTAGGACTTGAGATGATGAGGAAATATAATAAGAAAAATTCAAATGTATTTATAACACATCAATGCTATAGGACTGGTACCCTTGAAAAGATTAAAAGTTATTTAGTACTAGCTAACACAGAAAAGTTTAATCTTGGTGTTAAGTTAGTGAGAGGTGCGTACATGGAAAAAGAGAGAAAGAATGCAATAGATAATAATTATCCAAGTCCAATCCATGAAACGAAAGAAAATACGGATAAAGAGTTTAACAACTCGCTTCATTTTTGTGTGAAAAACATAAATAAACTTTCGTTGTGGGTAGGTAGTCATAATGAAGATTCTTGCCTGAAACTAATGGAAATGATGAAAGAAAATAATATTAAAAAAGATGATGACAGGATATGGTTTTCTCAGCTTTATGGAATGAGTGATAACATATCATATTCTCTATCTAGCCTAGAATATAATGTCGTAAAACTAATTCCATTCGGTCCTATTGAGAAGACAATTCCTTACCTTATAAGAAGAGCTAATGAGAACAGCTCTGTCCAGGGGCAAAGTAACAGACAATTTACTCTGATAAAAGATGAAATAAGTAGAAGAAATAAATTAAATTAACCATATATGAGTTTAAGCGAACAGGAAGAACAAAGGCGAAAATCAAGAGAAGAGATTATAGAATTAGGTATTGATCCCTATCCTTCTGATACATTTAATATAAATACTAATTCCCAGGAAATTAAAGACGATTTTGATGAGAAAAAGAAAAATTTCCAGGATGTAAATATTTCTGGACGAATTATGTCTAGGAGAGTTATGGGTTCTGCCTCATTTGCTGAAATTCAAGATTTCAAGGGTAAGATTCAGATATATGTGAGGAGAGATGATATTTGTGAAGGAGAAGATAAAACATTATACAATACGATTTTTAAGAAAAAACTTGATCTCGGAGATATTATTGGAATTACAGGATATGTTTTCAAAACTCAGATGGGTGAAACCACCATACACGTGACAAGTCTTAAAGTCCTATCTAAATCAGTAAGACCACTTCCTGTAGTGAAAGAGTCGACAGATGAACAAGGTGATTCAACTAAGCACGACGTATTTAGTAATAAAGAACTTAAGTACAGGAGGAGGTATATAGACCTGATTGTTAACCCTGAATCAAGAGAAATCTTTAGAAAGAGATCATCTATTATTAATGAGATTAGAAATATTCTTAATGAAAAAAATTTTTTAGAAGTTGAAACACCAATTCTCCAACCTATTTATGGCGGCGCTTCGGCAAGACCTTTTAAAACTTTCCATAACACTCTTGATATCCCTCTATATTTAAGAATTGCAAATGAACTTTATCTTAAAAGGTTGATTGTAGGTGGTTTTGAGGGAGTATTTGAATTTGCTAAAGATTTTAGAAATGAAGGGATGTCAAGGTTCCATAATCCTGAATTCACTCAGTGTGAGTTTTATGTTGCTTACAAGGATTATGTTTGGATGATGGATTTTATAGAGGATATGTTTAAAAGAATTGTAAAAAAAGTTTGTGGCTCTACTAAAGTAAGTTGTGGAGAAAATAAGATAGATTTTGAGAAGAAGTGGGAAAGATATTCAATGTACGAGGCCATTGAAAAATTCACTTCGGTTGATGTTTCCGAAATGGATGAGGATTCTATTAGAAAAGTATGTAAGGATATGAATGTGAAGGTTGATAAGTCAATGGGTAGGGGTAAATTAATTGATGAAATTTTTGGAGAAAAATGTGAACCTAATCTTATCCAACCTACTTACATAACAGATTACCCCATTGAGATGTCTCCACTAGCTAAGAAGCATAGGGATAAGGAAGGTCTCGTTGAAAGGTTTGAATTGATATGTAACGGTAAAGAAATTTGTAATGCTTTCTCTGAAATTAATGATCCTATAGATCAGAGAGAAAGGTTTGAGGAACAAGTTAAATTAGGAAATAGAGGGGATGAAGAGGCAATGGTAATAGATGAAGATTATTTAACTGCTCTTGAGTACGGAATGCCACCAACCGCTGGAATAGGGATTGGTATAGATAGATTAACTATGATTCTAACTAACTCAGACTCTATTCAAGATGTTCTGTTTTTTCCTCAAATGAAACCAGAAAACTCCTAGAGGTTATCAAAGAATCTACTTCTCTTTTCAAGTTTTAGATCTTGAAGAAGTGCAGATACTGCATTGATTGATAAGTTATAGGACTGGAATCTTCCAAATGGTACCCAGCTGAAGTTAATTCTCCAACAATGTAGATCTCTTGTGGCATTAATACTTGTCTGAGTTAACATCTTATTTTTGAAGTCATAACCAGAACGGAATGAGAGTTTTGTCTTTTCTGAGATACTAAGATCTCCGGAAAAGGTTAGGGTTTGTGTAAGAGTTGGATCCCTATATCCAATTTTTCGCCGGTTTAAGTTATAACTGGCATTAACTGACCAAGGTACATTGAAATCTATATATTCTGCCATATTTGAGTTTATGTAGTCTAGTTCTTGTCTTGATCCAAATTCAGAATCAAGCTCTTCTTTTCTTGAATCATTTTTAAAATCATTAGCAGAGAACCTAAACCCAAGTGCAATATTTATAAAGTCTAATGACCCAATACCTTTTTTATTAAGAAGAGCAAGGTCACTTACTCTTCTCTGATATATTACCTGTGAACCATTTGACAACTCAGCTGTGCTGTCTAATTTGTATGTATATGGGTCTATATTCCCAGTTAAGCTTAAATTTATTAATCCCTTAAAAAAAGAAGTCCGTGCAGTAAACCTTATAGGATTTAATTTGAATGAGTCGGCTAGAAAATTATAGCTAGAGGTGAATGCTAGGTTTTCAAATATTTTTATTTTTTTAGTTCCACTTATGGAATCATTTTTATCTAAAACCTTTAACTCTAAATTATTACCTATGTAGAAGTTCATTGATGCTGAACTCCCAATTCTTGGAGTTCCATAGAGAAAGTTTTCGTACTTACTAAGTAATTTTGTATCTCCATCCTCATTTATTCTAACATCCTCATAATAACCAAATTTAGGTTTAGTAAAGTCAGGGCTGAAAGAGAAAGATATTTCAGGAGAAATCACATGTCTTATAGCTTTAATTTTTCCTTTTTTAAAGAATAGTGTTCCGTAAATTCTTGTTGACATAGAGAATGCTGTATTATAAGACCAAGCTCTAGAGAATGTATTTGTTGTATCTATTCTAACTCCATTTTCTATCTCATTATAGGAGTAGTTTAATTTCTTTAGGTACCATATTTCTTCATAATTAACATTTGGACTAAATGTAAAGTATTTAAATAAATTAAAAGAGGTGGATACAGGAATTGTATGCTTAACCCCAATTTTTGACCTGTCAAGAATAGAATTAAAATTTTGAAAATTAAATTCTATCTGTTCGGAAAAGTTATCAGATGAGTTGATAATATTTACTCCACCTAGGCTACTACCTATTCCGCCATTGCTTAACTGTATTCTTCCAGTGAATCTATGGCTTATACTTAGTTTACCAAGAGCTGTCTTTCCAAGTTTACCCACATTCTTGAAAGGATAGATACGACTCATATTATAGCTTACATCAGGAAGTGTAAGGTTAACCTTTTTTGTCTGAACATTTTGTGAGTGCCTTAGATTAGCTGAAAAATTAAAAGGAGTTCCTTTAAATGTTTTACTGTAGGAAATATTAGAGTTAAATTGAGCATTAATGCTTTCATTAAAGTTAGAGTAAACTAAATTTTTATTTTGATTGTATGAGTTAGTCTGAAAGTTTACAGATGATGAAAATCTACTTGATTTACCTCTTGAGTCAGGAGAGTGTGACCAGGCTAAAGAAAAGTCTTTTGATATACCTGAGTTTTCAAATTCTCCCATTTTTGTACTATTATAATCAAATCTAAGGCTTCCGTTATATGAGTATCTCTTCTTATAATTGGTTCCTAAAGATAGTCCATAACTCCCCTTAGAATACAAATCACCTGTTAGCTGAAGATCTAATTTTTCATTTACTGCAAAGTAATATCCACCGTCTCTAAGGTAGAAACCTCTTCTCTTCTCCTCACCATAGTTTGGCATAATTATTCCAGAAACCGTTTTCTTAGGCTGTGGGAACATCCCAAAAATAAAACCTAGAGGTGTTGGGATATCCCCAAACTTTAAATGAAATGGACCTGACACTACCTTCTTGCCTGGTATCACTTTTATTTTTTTTGCAGAAATATGAAAATGAGGTTCAGCAAGATTACAAGTCGTGTATTTGGCATCATGAATAAATAATTCATCGAACTCATTCTTCTTAACATCTTCACCCTGCATGTATGCGTCATCAAGCTGGGTTACTATACCTTTAATTTTAGCTTTTTTTGAATCGAAGTTATAACTTATCTTATCTGTCTCGTAGGATTGATTTTCCTCTGTAAATATTGGCTTTCCAACTTTTTTTCCAAGAGTATCAAGTTTAAAATTTGCATCAATTACTTTATTATTCCAGTCAATTTCAATCTCTTCGGCTTTTAGATTAATACTGCCATAATCAATATTAGAATTACCATACATACTAATTTTTTGGTTCTCCATATTATAATAAATTGAATCACTTGCAACATAATTAACAGTAGTTTCAATTTCACTGTTTACGATTAAAGAGTCATTTCTTTCAATTCCGATACTGTCTGGACTGGAATCTAGATATAATGTGTCTATTTCTTCTTGCGAGTAAACCAGATTAGGTGCTAGTAATAAAATATATAATCCTATTATTCTCAATTTTATAAATATATTGGTTTTGTATAAATTTACTTTTTACAAATTTATTGAGTTGAAGTTTAATATTTATCAATGAGAAAAATTAATATATCAATTTTACTGGGTTTACTATTTATTTTAACTTCTTTTAACTCACTCAATAAGCAATACAGATTCCAAACTATTGTAATTGATGCAGGTCATGGTGGTAAAGATCCAGGCGCTAGAGGTAAATTCTCATGGGAAAAAGATATTGCACTTGCCATATCGCTAGAGTTAGGTCGTATTCTAAAAGAAAATATTCCTAATGTCAATGTATTATATACACGAAAAGAAGATAGGTTTTTAACCTTATATAGACGCTCAGAGATAGCTAACAAGGCGGAAGCTGATCTATTTATTTCCATACATGCTGATTCTTTTTCCAACTCATCTGTTTACGGCGCCACAACATATCTGATGGGGCTAAGTAAAACATCAGCAAATATGAATGTCGCAAAAAGAGAAAATTCAGTTATTTTCATGGAGGAAAACTTTGAAGAAACATACAAAGACTTTGACCCAAATTCCTCTGAATCAGCTATGTTATTAAGCCTTACCCAGAAAGCTAAAATTGATAATAGTACAATTCTTGCAAATTTAATACAGGATCAATTTGAGAATAGGGTTGGGATAAGATCAAGAGGAGTTAAACAGGCTCCTTTTCAGGTATTATGGAATACTACAATGCCAAGTGTACTAATAGAGACAGGTTTCATGACTAACCAAAATGAGGAAAAAAAATTAAATAATAAAAATCATAGGGTTTACATAGCATCTGCAATTTTTAGAGCAATTCGTGATTATAAAGAAATTTTAGAATCAAATGTTTAATTTTAAGCTATGAATAAAGAGATTAAAGTAGGTTTGATTGGAATAATTGGTCTGGTGTTATTTTACTTAGGCTCAAATTTTCTAAAAGGCATTGATTTCTTTTCTCCAATTAATAGATACTATGCACTTTATGAGAATGTAGATGGTTTAATTGTAGCAAACCCAGTTATTGTTAATGGTTATTCAGTGGGAAGAGTTAGTGAAATTAAGATTCTCCAGGAAAGAGAAAATAAAATTTTAGTCTCTATGGATATAGATAAAGATCTAATAATAGGAAGAAGTTCAAAGGCAACACTTAGTAGCAATGACTTTCTAGGGAGTAAGGCAATAGTATTATCAATTGGTGATATTAATTCACCTATAAGTGAAGGTGATACAATTATGTCTGAGATAGCAGGTGGACTTTCTGAGCTTCTTGAGAAGGCAACTCCAATAACAGATAATTTAGGGGTCACTATTAGTAGGTTAAATGATATCCTAGCAAGTCTTAGAGGTAGTGGTGATATGATAACAACTACACTTGATAATTTAAATAATGTCCTTACAAATACTAATAATTTAATTGATTCGAATGAGGAGACAATATCATCAACTTTAGAGAATTTAAATAATTTAACAGATGACCTCTCTGATAAACTTAATGATATTGATCCGATAATAAAAGGAGCAAATGATATGATTAGTAACCTTAGCAGTGTAGATTTTGAGAATACCTTCAATCAAATTGACATACTACTTTCTTCTGCAAATGGTATTTTCGATGATATAGAATCTGGTGATGGGGGTACTCTATCTTTACTTTTATCAGATGACTCACTCTATAACAACCTTAATAAGACCGCCTTTGATTTGGATAAACTACTTCAACATATCAATGAAAATCCTAAACACTTCTTTGCCCCTCTTGGAAAGAGTAGGAAAAAAATTGAGAGAGATCTAAGGAAACAGGAAAAGGATTAAGTTAAGTTGTGAATGAAACTACGTGACCATTCAGGTCTACAGTCCTTAAGAAATATGATTTATTATTGATTTCACTCTTAAAGAAATTATCATCTTTTCTTATTACATTAATTTTAGCCAGTGGAATTGTTTCCCCATCTACCTTATAGGTTGATTCCTTAACAGACCAAATCTTAGTAATACCTTTAATATCATCGCCCACATATTTTATTTCTTTATCGTTTAAAAATTTATTTTTAATTCTTTTAATTTTTTCATCTACTCTCTCTATATCAATTCCACAATTATTTTCTAAGTTGATCATACCTACAGCATATGGGTACTTATGTGATATTGATATTCCACCATTTTTAAGTCCACTTAAGGAAGGTTTGCCATTATCGTCTTTAGATATTCCACCATACTCATTACCAATAATGTTGCAGCAATATTTTACAGCTAGCCTCGATGCAATATGTTCCATTAATTTAATTTCATTTTTTATATTGATACTTTTTCCGAAAATATTTTTGAGTTCATTGAGTGACTCATCTATCTTCCATATAGAGATAGTAATGGAATCTTTAGGCGATAGGGTTTTTATAATTGGCATATAACATCTAATTAACATAAAATTATTAAATATTTAAATGATTTTATTTAAATTAATAGATATATGGAGAGCAATAATTCTCATGATATTAAAAATCAAAATTTCAGTACCAGTTTCAGAGGTTATGACAAGAGTCAGGTAGATAATTATCTTAAAATTTTATCAAAAGAGTTTGAGATATTAGAGACAAAAGTTTCGGACCTTAATAAAAATATCAGTGAGCTTAAGTTAGAATCAGAAAAGTTTAAAAGTGTTGAAAATTCTCTTATAACTACATTAAAGACCGCAGAAGATACAGGAAAAAATATTATTGAGAAAGCTAAGGAGGATGCCAGATCAATTATAGAAGACTCGAGAAAAGAATTATCAAATATCAGAGATGAATACAACTCTATGCGAGAGATGAGAGATTCTCTAGTTGAGGAATTAAAAAATTTAAGTAAAAAAATAGATACCGAAGTTAGTAAAGTTAATGTAGATGCTGATTTTGATGAGATTGAGAAAAACGTTGATGCTGCAGAGGAAAATATTTTGAGCTCTGAAGGTGATTCTCAAAATATAGAAGAGGATGAGTTAATTGATAATTCGGATGACGAAGAATCCGAGCAAGAAGAAATAGAATCTTCTATTAATCAGGAGGATGATACTATAATTGAAGATAATAATCCAGATGAAAATTCTGAAGATCAAGTTTTAGAATCTAGTGATAAATTAATTCAGGGTAACGAACCCGAACTTTTTTCTGATGAACAGAAAGGGGATGAGGATGGGGATGATGTTTATGAAGTAACTACTGAGATTAGAGAAGAAGAGGAATTGAAGGGTAATGACGATACAGTTTCTGTTGAAGATGATGTAAATATCGAGGATGAAATTGTAAGTGAAGATTCACCGGACGAAGAAATGACTGCAGATGAAATTTTTGGTGGAAGTGAAACTGAGACAGAATATGTTGAAGAGGGGAATGAGGAAACAGAGGTGGAACTAGATGTTGAGGTAGAGGAAGAAAGTGAGTTGGTTGATGATGAAGAAATTGAAGAAACTGATAAAGAGGGAGTAAGCAGTAAAAAAGATAAAGACAATTCCCAAAAATCTTTTTTTGATACATTCGATGAAAGTTAAAGGTTCATCTATCTCACTTAATGACATTAAATTTCACTCTAAAATTGGTTTATATGATTTTGAGAAGGAGGAGGGGAACGATTTTATTGTAAACATATCTGTTCAGACAGATGACCTAGAGTATGACGACAATATCTCAAGTACCGTAGATTATGGGAATCTATATGAAATTATAAAATCTGAGATGGGTAAGGAGAGTAATCTAATTGAAACTGTTGCTCACAATATTTCATCAAGAATTCACAAAGAGATAGAATCAGTAAATAATTGTAAGTTAGAGATCATAAAAGTTAAACCTCCTCTGGATGGGGAAGTTGGAAGTTCAAGATTTAAATTAGAGACTAATAAGTAATATGAGTAACGAAAATACGCTTAAAGATTATATTTCAAAGGCTAAAATTATTATTGAAGATGATAAAAAGCTAAAGAAATTAATTGAGGATGTCTTAGAGAAATTAAAAGATTTATCAAACGATAAAAAGTCAACAGAAAAGCTCAATGACTCACTAAGACTCTTTGTAAGGATAGTTAATGCCTACACATCTAAGGAATATACATATGTTCCTTGGAAGACAATTTGTTTACTTGTAGCTGGTTTAGTTTATTTTATATACCCAATTGATTTAATCCCTGACTTTATACCAATTGCAGGCATAATAGATGATGTTGCTCTCATCGCATGGATATATGACTCAATCAGAGAAGATATTGACAACTTTCTTGAGTGGGAGAAAACAAAATTAAAATGAGAGCTGTAATTCAGAGGGTAAGCCAGTCAAATGTCAAGGTCTCAGGAGAAGTGATTGGTGAAATTAAAGGAGGTCTCATGGTTCTTGTAAGTTTTGTTGATGAGGATAACGACACCGATCTTGAATGGATGACAAAAAAAATTGTCAATCTGAGAATATTTAATGATGATGAGGGAAAGATGAATAGAAGTGTCCAGGACGTGGGTGGGGATATTCTCCTTATCAGTCAGTTCACTCTCCACGGATCAACTAAGAAAGGGAATCGTCCTTCTTTCATTAAGGCAGCGAAGCCAGATATTGCAAACGTCATGTATGAGAAGTTTATTAAGATATTAGAGCAGTCTCTGGGTAAGGAAATTCAGACCGGAGAATTTGGTGGCGACATGAAAGTTAGTCTAGTCAACGACGGACCTACTACTATTATAATTGACTCAAAGGACAGAGAGTAAATTATTCTATTGGAATAAATGTATAATTAAAAACTTTTTCTAAACCTCCGTCATCGCTTTTCCATCTTAAAGTACCTTTATCAATAATTTCAATAGTATAAGAGCCTGCATCATATGTATTTCCTTCACTTAAACATTCTAAAG
>CENJ01174080.1_pt1 | contig 48768 bp, 49 predicted proteins | sample 356161 | NCBI WGS metagenome assembly CENJ01 (sample SAMEA2619531, study PRJEB7988) | marine metagenome | biome: marine biome (ENVO:00000447); feature: surface water layer (ENVO:00002042); material: "saline water (ENVO:00002010), including plankton (ENVO:xxxxxxxx)" | depth 5 m
TGAAGAAGAAGATGAAGATTCTGAAGAAGAAGATGAAGACAGTGATTCTGAATATCTTCCTGATGAAGATGATGAAACACACGAAGAAGATGATGAATCTGAAGAAGACGCAAGTGAATCTGATAATGATGATGATAATAACGAAGATTCAAAAGAAAAGGTAAAAAATACTAAAGATTCTAAAAAAAAAGTAAGTAAAAAACATAAAAAAGGTACTGAACCCCCGCCCCCATCTCCTAAAAATTTACGCAGTAAAAATCGTATATCATCTAAAGAAATAGTTCAAAAATTTAAAGACATGGGGGAAGAATTAAAGAAGAAAGATAAAAATAATAAAACTCTTAAAAGCTTTATCAATGAAACTGAAGCCATAGAAAAAGAAATAAATAAAAAAGAAAAGAAGAAGCAACGAAAACAAAAATCAAAAAATACTACTAAATTTCAAGAATTAACTAAAAATAAGAATCTAAATGATACAAAATATTTTAAAGAAAGTTTGGATTTAAAAACTCAAACAAAGATTCTAAAGGAACTTGAAGAAATGGCTAAACTAACATCGACTATTGTTCCTCATAGAATCCAGTTGTTAAATTCTGATATACCTCATAAATTTAAAGCCCCTGCTTTTAGAAAAATTAATGCATTACGATATATGTCTCCGGGTGTTGGTGAATATTATAAAGTTAAGAACTGGGTAGACTTGTTTATGCAAATACCTTTTAATAAACATAATACATTACCTGTATGTATTGATGATGGATTGGAAAAATGTCAAGAATATATGGATTTGGCTCAAAAAACACTAGATGAAGCAGTATATGGAATGAAAGAATCAAAAACTCAAATTATGCAATTAGTTGGACAATGGATATCTAACCCATGTAGTACAGGCACTGCTATTGCGGTAAAAGGGCCTATGGGAACTGGTAAAACGACTCTATTAAAAAATGGAGTAAGTAAGATATTAAATCGAGAGTTTGCATTTATTGCATTGGGTGGTGCTACGGACAGTAGTTTTCTGGAAGGTCATTCTTATACTTATGAAGGATCTATGCCGGGAAAAATAGTAGATATTTTAATTCAGTGTAAATCATCTAATCCAGTGATATATTTCGACGAATTAGATAAAGTAAGTGATTCACCAAAAGGTGAAGAAATAATCGGTATTTTGATGCATCTGATTGATACAAGTCAAAATGCTCAATTTCATGATAAATATTTTGCAGAACTCGAATTTGACTTGAGTAAATGCTTATTTATATTTAGTTATAATGATGAAAATAAAGTGAATCCAATTTTGCGGGATAGAATGTATAAAATAGAAACAAAAGGTTACGAAGTGAAGGAAAAGGTTACCATTGCTACAGATTACTTATTGCCTACTATTATTAAAGAAATTAATTTCAAGCCAGATGATATAATAATTACACCTAATATAATAGAGTTTATTATTGAAAAATATACAGAAAAGGAGGAAGGAGTAAGAAATCTAAAAAGATGTTTAGAAATAATTTATACAAAACTAAATCTGTATCGCTTAATGAAACCAGGAAGTAAGCTATTTAATGAAGAAATAGCTTTAGAGCTTAATTTTCCATATAGTGTAACAAAAGATATAGTAGAAAAGTTAATTAAATGTAAAAAACATGAGAAAGGCTATTTAAATATGTATCTTTAAATGTATCTTTAATTAGTGTTATTACCCCCTCGTTTTATCAATTCTTGTTCTTGTTCTAAAGTAATACAAGCGCATCCTTTTGAATTAGTATAATTTGCTGGACAACATTCGGGCTTAAAATTATTTTCAGATAACATAAAAGCACTTTTTTTATTACTTTTTAATGTATTTTGAGATGATTTTTGTAAATTATCTTGATATTTCATTTCATTTGCATAATTATCAGCTTTATAAATCCAACTGTGATAATTTTCATTTACAGGGGGGGGTATAGTTTCATAGTCTAATGATGTAGATTTTGTGAATTTTTCTCTTTTGGGTTCAATGGAAATTGTAATTATAATAATTAACAAACAAATAATAAATATGTTATTTCTGGTTAACTTCATATATTATATATACATTAGATAATTTATTATTAAAGTGATTTTAAAAACAAATGGCGTCTATCATTTTTAAGTAATGTTTCCATTATACTATCATAATCATGTATTATATTATTATTTATTTGTATTATACCATCATCACTTATAATGTGGTATAATGATTGCTTCCCTATATATTTTTTATTCATTTTTTCACCACTATGTAATATTTCTTGTTTTGTTTTAAATACTATATTTTTACTTCCTTTTATACCTTGATTTATATATTCATATGTATCCAATGGTTCTGTTTTCACTATTGCTTGTATTTTCGAACCATTTTCTAAATTCATACCAGGAAATATATTTGATATTTTAATATTTCTAGTAATATCTCCAATTTTTATGCATACCATAGTATCATTTGTAAATCCACCGTTAATTAAACAATGATTTTTTAATGAAATTCCATTAATAATAAGTTCATCGCGGTCCATATAATCTAACTCATCCCAATCAGAAAAAGTATAATTTCCTATTTTAATTGTTTTTGAAGATGTACTAATACAATATACAAAATGTTCATCATAGTTCTCCACAATAGTACTTTCATTATGTTCACATACTGGAATATAAAAATTTGTCTCTACATCGAAGATAGGGTGATCACCTGTGACCAAAATATTTTTTATTTTATACATTTTTTTTGGAGCTAAGCATTTCATGACTGCAGTAACTCTTGAATCATCTTTTAATATATCACCTGGATTTAGTTCGCACATTGGTTTAGAGCATTTTTTTAAATCTATTATAGTATTACCGTCAAAACATTTCTTCTTCTTTTTTTTGGAACTTCCTACTTTAGGGGCCCCTTTAATTCCGACTTCGTTAACATTAAATACCAGTTTTAAAAATTCATTATATCCTAATGCTGCAAATGCTATTAATAAAAATATTACTAAAAAAATAAGTGCCATGATAATACAAAGAATGCCGCATACTAATATAGCAATAGCGAAAACACACCCAAGTCCTGCAGTAGCTGCACATACTATCCAATAATACGCAATTAAAGAAATACCTAAAGCTGAAAAAGCTACTATAATAGGAGTTAATATAATGAGTAACCCGTTAAATGCACCATAAGCAGAAACAAAAAAACTTTGAATAGTATACGCAACTGTTGATATTATATGTGTAATAACAGGCATTATTGCTGTTATTTTTTTAAACATATCCATAAAAATATATTGGGCTTTAAATATTACACCTCCACCATTTGTTGATTCTGCACCATTTCCATCCGCTTCTGATGATATTCCTGGTCCTGTTAATCCTGTTAATCCTGCTGAAACAGCGGATAACTGTGCATCTAATTGTACTTTGGTTGCAGAAAAATTAGTATTTAATCCGCTATATACATTTTGTATATTTTTGAATTCCCCTATTTTAATTCTGGATAATTCTAAAACGGGCATAAACGCTGCGTCAATAATAGATTTTAATATTCCATTCATACAACCATTAAAATTATTAACAGTTGCTTCAAATGCAGTTTCATCTTTTGATTTTTTTATCCATCCAGAAAAAAGCATGTATTTTGGATTACATTTATTATATTTCCAGTTTGATGCAATTTCTTCTTTATTTCTCTTTAAAAATAATCTTATAAAAATTATAGCAAATGCAATTAATATTATTTTAGTAATAGCTATATCTGAAGCATATTTTTTTGCAAATGATTGAGTATATATTTTTTTTATATTATTAAATATATTATAACTTTCGGACGATGTATTCATATTATAATATTATAATATTTATTTACTAATCATATATACCCGCTTTAATGAATGTTAAATTTGTTAATAAATGCGTATATTTTAAAAATATAGCATATTGTCTAAGTATTAGTTCTTTAAAAACATTATTATATTTTTTTGTTGTCTCTAATTGACATTGAGACATATTTAATGCTTTATTTATTTTTTGTTTATTTGTTTTATATGCCGAGTCTTTAACACATTTTTCAAATTGAGCTATTGTAGCTTTAGATGGAGATTTTTCATTTTCTTTTAACCATCCGGAAAAATATAAATATTGTGGATTACATTGATATGAATTCCAATTTAGCTGAATATATTTATTTCTATTTTTAGATGTTAAATTCATATATATAAAAATAAATAGTAAAAATAATGCTATTGTCATAATTATATCAGTACTATATTTACCATAATAGCTCTGTTTCATATAAATTTGATGTATTGATGTATTTATTTCTACTGAACTCATTTAATAAATATTTACATTATATTTATTAAATTATCTTCTAAATAAACTCTTTTTTGTAAACCCTCGTCTTCTAGACACACCGCTCATTGTAGTAAATCCTGCTATATCCGATAGTCTTTGAACAACTTTCACCGCTTCACTGTTTACAACACTTTCACCTATTATAGGCATTGCAGCTACAAATTGAGCAAAAGCTGTTATTGTGGCAGTCATTTTTTTAGTTGTATCACCTAATGTAGTACCCCATTTAGTGGTTAATAATGCAATATTATTTACTATATTTGTAACTTCAGGTAAAGCACCACCCGCACCACCAGAACCAGAACCAGAACCACCGCCCCCTTGTGCTTTAATTGCATCTATTTGTGACGTATCTAAACCATCTATATCTTGATTAAAATCTGGTGAATTCATTGTATTTTTCAAATTACCTTGCGCTATAGTCAATCCTTGTGCGCTTTGTGTAGTTTCTGCATTTAATGTATTCATTTCATCAAAATTGCTATATATTGGATCTAAATAAGAATCCATCATTCCTTGTTGCATAGCACCAACGCAATCGTCGAAATTTTTTCCAGGGTCTTCTCCAAATAGCGATGCTACTGGAATAGCCAGTGGGTGACACCTATATTCTGACCAATTTTGTTTTACAGCTATAATTATTTTAATGTAAAAATTTAATAAAAATAGGAACAAATATAAAATAATAATTACAGTTAAACAAGAACCATCATCCATTGATACATTATTATAACATTTTATCTTTTCCTTTTGATACGTGATTTCCTTCTTTTTTTTTTATACTTTTTCTTTTTTTTTGTTTTATTTATTCTTTTTCGTGTGTATTTTTTTCTTCTTTTTTTTTGTTTTTTTCCTCCATAGGTCATTGTTAATCCCGAATTACATCCAGAACTACAAGTGAAGCACGCAGCTTGTTTGGCTTGTGTTAATGTAGCAATTTGATTTGCATTTCCAGCCCCTCCATCTGTTTGTACTATTGATGGACCACATATTGAACTACAATCTGTCATATTATATTAGCAAAAGATAAATATAAAAGCTAAATATAATAAGTATTATGGATTCTAATCAAAGATTGAATTTGCAAAAAATGATGAGTGAATTTGATGTTGTAGACCAAACATCAGCGATTCGTAACTTGAAACAAAGTTCTAAAATTAAAACAGAAGTAGATACTATATTAAAAATAATGGAAGATAATCCTAATTTATCCCACGATGAATTGGATAAGCTATGTATTAGCTCATGTCAATTATTGTTTAATCAATATACAGATATATACAATAGATTATTAAAAAAAGAGTTAAATTTAGAAATATTATCAGAAATTATAAATTGCCTAAAGAAAATAGAAGATGGTCAATGTGACCAACAAGAAGCTTCATTTGAAGTAGGTTCTTTATTAAAAAAAATGTATATTGATAGTGCTTTAAAAAAAAGTGAAAAAATAGATAAAAATGAACCAGTAAAAAAAAAATCATATAAAATGATAAATTGGAAATCTTATAAAAATAATATAAATGTATAATATAATGGAATCATTAAATCAATTAGCATTAGGTATATTTTTCTTATATTTTGTTTTAATAAGCGGGTCATGTAGTAGTATATTAAACTGTGGATTACAGCGATATATTAGTAAATCAGTACTACTTAAACATGTAATTATCTTTTTATCTATTTATATTTTTACATTTATTTTAAGTTGGTATACGATTGATTCTATAGTAGTTGAAAAATTTGAAAATTCAGAAGATGATAATGATGTTAAGATAGTAAATTTTAATGAATCGCAACAATATTTAATAAAATCATTTATTTATTCGGTTTTTATTTACGTAATTTTTATATTGTCTACTAAATCAGAAGGTAAATATTTAGTATTCTTTTTATTAGGAATTGTTTTTATGGTATTTTTGCAAATAATATTAAAATCTATGTATGGTCCATTAAGTGAATTTAAAATGGCTAATATATTTAAGTCTAATGCAGAATTAAAACAAATAGCAAAAGAATCTGAATTACCATATGATCAAAATTTAACCAATATATTACGTGTTATACCAGGATTATATGCAATTATTGGTGGAGTATTATTAACGGGTGTAGGTAAATATTACATGAGGCAACGTAAGGACCACACGAAGAAATGGGACACCATGACTTTTATATTTGGTAACAACAAATGTTCTGGAGTATAGATATGTGTATTTATATTAAAACATATATCTATTAAAAAAAAATTAAATTAAATTCAATCATTACTGATTATAGTTTTTACAACGTGAATTTATTAACTATATCTAACCGTGTACTGAGTAGGATAACAATTGGTATTTTCATGGTCATATATATTGGGGCTGGGTAAGGTGGTTCCAAAATCATACCTGTTCATATTCAAACGTCCACCATCCCGAAGACCGTTCTATATAAATTATTAAATATCCATCACTCGTTATATTATACGTATATGTTATACTTGTTGGTGCATCTGTAGCTGAAGAAAGTTCATGATTATTCACGACTTTTGCTAGACCTAAATGAGCACCGACACCATGTAAAGTTAAATTATTATTATTATCAGACCATGTATAAGTTTTACTATTACTTCCATCAGTTCCATCATGGGGATAACTAGGTGTTCCAACATTACCATCTCCACCTGCCCATTCTATCCATGTTAGACCTTCCATAATATGTTGGTATGAGCCATCCGTATTAAATTTAATTATATCATCAAATAATGCTGCCCTTGTAGTGAGGTCGTTGTCGTTATTCGACCACCAAACACCATTACCTTGTGTAGGTCCTACACGTAATGCTCCAGCGACAGGTCTTAATTTCCACGAAGTTCCATGAAGAGGTTAAACAACAGTTACGGTACGAGTTACTTGCGCGGCGCTCAAACCAGACAGCGGATCCGTTACATTATAAGTAATAGTGTAAGTTCCATCTACGCTTGTATCTACATCACCACTTACTACAATATCTGAAGATATATCTGAACTCATATAATTCACTGCACTTGCTCCAGCATCAGTATATGCTGTACCACGTTCATGTGTTATGGTTTCGTCACCATTAAGAGTAATTACGGGAGGAGTTTTTAGTAAAACTGCATTAAAGGTAAATATAGTAGGAGACATTATACTTTAAACAAATATTTTATTTTTTAACAAATAAAATAATAATTGAACACTTTTATTCATGATATATAGTATACATTAAATGAAGGTTGTTATTGTAGAATCCCCGGCTAAATGTAAAAAAATAGAATCTTATCTTGGACCCGGATATAAATGTATTGCTAGTTACGGACATATTACGGAGTTAACATCTCTTTCCCAAATAGATACAAAAAAACAATTCACCCCTACTTTTTCCCCTTGTAAAGAAAAGAAAAAACAAATCGCCATGCTTCGTAAAGAAACAAAAGCGGCCAGTGAAGTGATATTGGCTACGGACGATGATAGAGAAGGAGAAGCCATTGCGTGGCATATTTGTCAAATTTGTAAATTAAATATAAATAAAACAAAACGCATATTATTTCATGAAATCACAAAACCTGCTATTCTTGTCGCAATTGAAAATCCACTAACCATCCGAATGAATATTGTCCAGGCACAACAAGCACGACAAATTTTAGACTTATGTGTTGGATTTAAAATTTCGCCATTATTGTGGAAACATATTGCCCACGGAATGTCTGCCGGAAGATGTCAAACCCCTGCTTTAAACCTTGTGTATGAAAATGATAAAGCAGACAGAAAAGAGAAAATGGTTTACGATGTTTTCGGATATTTTACCTCAAAACATATCAAATTTACTTTGAAAGATAATTTAGAAGATCCCCAAGACTTCTTAGAAAAATGTAAAACACATACATTCATATATAATTTTACATGTCCAAAACCTATTGTTAAAAATCCTCCTAAGCCACTTATTACCAGTACCATTCAACAAAAAGCCAATAATGTATATCACTATAGTCCGAAACAAACCATGGCGTGTTGTCAAAAATTATATGAAGGAGGTCATATTACTTATATGAGAACAGACTCGTGTAGCTACAGCAAAGAGTTTATTGCAAATGCTAAAAAAAATATAACAAAGAAATGGGGGAAGGAATTCATTCACTCATCTATTTCAAGATTAGAGACAAATCAAGGAAAGTCAGGGCAAGAAGCACACGAGGCTATTCGTCCTACACATATTGAAAATGAAAGTGTGGGCGAAACATTTTCACCCCAAGAAAGAAACATGTATAAATTAATATGGACCCATACGATGGAAAGCTGCATGGCACCCGCAGAAGGACAGAAGATAAGTGCTACGATTAGTGCGCCAGATAATAAAGAGTTTTACTATGATTCAGAACTAATTGTATTTATGGGATGGCTTATTGTTCAAAATAAACCTTTAGAAACACATTATTCCTTTTTACAACAAATTAAAAAGGGACCTATCCAATACAATAAAATAAATGCACAACAAAATATGAAAGGCGGTAAGACTCATTTAAGCGAAGCTCAATTAATTCAACAATTAGAAAAGAAAAATATTGGAAGACCATCTACATTTTCATCTATTGTTGAAAAAATTAAAACAAAAGGGTATGTGAAAAAAATGAATGTAGAAGGAAAAACGCTCGTTTGTAAACAATATGAATTGCTAGATAATACATTAAAAACATATGAAGAAGAAAAAACGTTTCAAAGTGAAAAAAATAAATTAGTTCTTCAACCAGAAGGAGAAAAAGTAATTCAATTTTGCTATCAATATTTTGAACCATTGTTTAACTATCAATATACAGAAACCATGGAAGAAAAATTAGATCAAATCGTGAGACAAGGTATTGTATGGCATGAAATATGCAAAGAATGTTATGATTTAATTGATTCATTGAGTGGCGGTGTAGATGTTCCAATGAAACCAAGTCAAACGTCACGAGAAATAGGTACATATCAAAATAAGAAACTATTTGTAAAAAAAGGACGTTTTGGATATTACGCACAATGGGGTGATAATAAAGTATCATTAAGTATGTTTGGGGATATTCGTATACAAGACATTGAACTGTCTCATTTAATTACTTATTTAGATAAAAAAGATAGTAATATTCTTCGCGTGCTAAATGCAGATTTAAGCATAAGAAAAAGTAAATATGGGCAATATATTTATTATAAAACATCTTCTATGAAAAAACCATGTTTTTTAAAACTTGCAAAATTTAAAGGTAATCCATTGGAATGTAATATAGACGAATTGGTGGATTGGATAAAAAGTTTTCATAAAATATAATAATAATATATAATGACAGTACAAAATAATACATCACAGAATCCAGTTCCCATAGTAGCAAGTGCTCACAGTCAAATGCAAAAACAGTTACATATAGATAATAGTTTAATTTTTTCTGTATTTTCAGGGTTTGTTTTAGTTGGATTAATCATTAAAATGTTTTTTTCGGCTAAACAACCAGATGGATCAAGTGGACCTGCATCCGCATTAATATGGGGATACTCTATGGTATGTTTTTCTATATTAGGTATACTGTTTATAGCTACTACATTTAATACTCCAAAAGAAAAACCATTAGTAAAATTATTATCTTCAGGTGTTCCTTTATTAATATTAATGCTTCTTTTATTATGGGCAATAAGTTTTAATTTAAAATATTATGATCAAATTAATAAAGGCGTTGTTGCGCAAGAATATTACACGTGGTCTGATATATCAACCACTATTATTATATTTCAAGTTGTATTAGTTAGTATGTATATTAGAAATATATTTTTACAAAAGATGAGATCTATTCCAATTGAAAAAAAAACCAGTCAAAATACAAATAAAGCTATGATGGCCATGTATTTCTTAGTTGTATTAAATACAATATGTTTAGGTATACAACAAGTTGTACTTGACCATTTTACTACGGATGGTTAATAAATTTAAAAGACAGTCCATATGTAGTATCGGTTTCCCATATTCCAGAAATTTTAATAATAAATTGTGAAGTTTTAATATTTTTATTTGTTAAAATATATTCATTTTGTAATTGGTCTTTGCAAATATATCTTTTGTATTTATTATTATTAAATTTATTTAACAATGTTTCTTCTATATTTATTAAATTTTGTATTACCGATTTATTTTGATTATAATTAAATATATACTTATATTTATTATTATGTATGGATTGTACGTTTGTTATTTCTAATGGTACATATAAATATATACCATTCATTGTAAATAATGAATTAGAATATAATATTTTTATAAAATAACTGTTATTAATAATTTTATTTCTAGTAGGTTCTAGAAATATGGTATTTTGTATTTGATATTTATTTATTGGTAATAATAATGAGGTCATTTTATATTATGTAGGAATTATATTTAAGTTTAAATTATATAATAGTAATACCAATTCATAGTCAATATCCTGATTGGTTTCCATTAATTGTAATGCACTTTTACATTGTTCTAAATCATCATTTATATTTTTTAATTTGTTTAATAAATATTTTTTCCAAAATTTACATATATTAGGATGCGTTTTACTTTTCTCTTCTAATACTTGAAATACCTCCATAAGTAATATTAATTGTTTATATTTAAACACTAATAAACAATTAGTATTAATGAAATTTTTAGAAACATCTTACGAACAATATATTAAATCTGTAAAAGATAAAAATTTACATTCAAAATTAGAAAAATATTATAGTAAAATGCCTGACAATTTATACGAATTAAAAAATGTAATATTATATGGCCCAAGTGGAATAGGAAAATATAGTCAGGCGTTATATATGATTGAAAAGTATAGTCCATCCAAATTAAAATATCAAAAAAAAATGCATATTCATACTTCAAAAGAAAGCTTTTACGAATTTAAAATAAGTGATATACATTATGAAATTGATTTTGAGTTATTAGGATGCAATTCTAAATTTTTATGGAACGACTTTTATATTAATACTATAGATGTAATATCTACAAAAGAACATAAGTCAGGTATAATATTATGTAAAAATTTTCATACAATTCATAATGAACTACTAGATATTTTTTACAGTTATATGCAAAAATCTTATAGTTGTTTAAATGTCGTTTTCATAATAATTACAGATCAAGTAAGTTTTATCCCATCGTGTATATACTCTTGTTGTAAAATAATAAATATTTCTACACCATCTGTGTCATCATTTAAAACAGTATTTAATAATAATCCAAATGATGAAATAGATAATTTAAAATATTATAAAACACCTTTAGTTGAAGCCAATTCTCTAATAAATTATTATAGTGAAAAGGTATTTCAATTTATTACAGGTAATAATTTTACAAATTACAATGATTTGCGGGTGCTATTGTATAATTTATTAATATTCAATTTAAATATATATTCATGTATGAAATATATTTTATATAAATTGTTGGAGAAAGACTTATTAAGTGTGAATCAAATGAGTGATATAATTTTTCAGACACAAATTTTTTTTAAATATTTTAATAATAACTATAGACCAATATATCATTTAGAGAATTATATATTATATTTAATTATAAAAGTACATGAATTATAATAATGCATGTAAAATTTTAAATATAAAGCCTCCATTTACAAATGACGAATTAAAAAAAAAATATAGAAAAATGGTATTGAAGTATCATCCGGATAAAACAGATTACGATTCATCTCAAGAATTTCAAGATATACACGAAGCTTATTTATTTTTACAAACAAATGACGAACAAGTAGAAAATACATTATCATCTGTGTATCAATATTCAAAACAAGCTTATTTTTCTATATTACAACATTTACCGGATGATACACTCATCAAATTATATGAATTTTTACAAAAGCAAGAAAAAATATTATCATCTTCCATGAAAAGACATGTATTAAATATAATAAAGTCTAAACAAAAAGTGATTGAAATAAAACCATCACTTAGTAATTTGTTAAATTCTGAAGTATATTTATTACACGTTGAAGGAGAAAAATATTATGTGCCATTATGGCATGACGAGTTAATTTTTAAAAATAAATTAAAAGTTATATGTAAACCAGAATTGCCTAAGCATATTATAATTGATTCCAATAATAATATACTAGTATTTATAAATATAAAAAATAAAGATAGTAAATCATTTACATTTACACTCGGAGAAAAAAAATTAAGTATTGTATTAAATGAAACTCATATACAAAATAAAAAATATGTCTTTTATAATTGTGGTATTCCTCGTATACACGATTTAGATATATATAATGTTTCTGAAAAGGGTGATGTTATTTGTAATTTATCTTTTAATATATAATTTAAACTGCTGCTTTCTTGACAGCGCGCTTCTTTTTTGGAGGTGGCTTAGCTGGTTCTGGTTCTGGTTCTGGTTCAAGACTGTTTTCATCTTCTGCGGCTTCGATTTCAGCTGCAACTTCATTTGCTACAACATCTTCACCGTCACTGTCATTTACATTATTTTCGTCATCAGATTCTACTGCATTATCTGCTTCCAAGATCTTTTTATCTTCGGCAGACAAAACAATGTGACACTTGCCCTTTAGACTTTCCTTTGGTTTTACAACCGCCTGCACGAGCTTCCATGTAACACCAAACTTACCATTTGCAAACCAAATACCGCCGCATTGAATCAATGCAGATGTATAAGACCCCTTTGTAAGAATGCTTTCAAAGTCACCACCACCTTCTTCATCTGGAAACAATTGAGTACCAGTTGGACTGTATAGCTCAAACTTGTAATCACCTTCCCAAACAGGCATTTTGATTCGCAAAGTAGGAGCACGGGTTTTGTCTGGTTCTCCGGTTTCAGCATTCTTTGGGTATCGAAGCATTGGGGTCCATAGCGCATCAATAACTTCAGCACTTGAAATATTTTTTCCAAACCATTCTTTACAATTTACAATAGCATCTGCTTTAATCTTATCTTCAAATGATATTAGTGATTCTACTGCCTTATTCGTTTCATCCGTTTGATAATCTTCGCGAGGAAACTGAAGACTAAAATCATATGAATTATCTTTACCGTCATTTTCATATACATTTACACCCCAGGTCAACAATGTAGGAATTTGCAAACGTATTGCCTTCTTGTTATATATAATACCAACACTCTTACCACCAGACTGATTAGCCTTGGGTTTAGTGTATGCAGTGGAAGTCGCTTTGAATTCAGACGCGTTTACAATAGAGGAAGCCATGATACATTATCATCTATGGTAACCTTTAAATCAATTTTTTTAAAATTAAAACATAATTTGTAACATTGTACCTGCATTTAAATGAATATAAATAATAGATATGATATATATATAAATATGATATCTATTGAAGAGTATTTTAAACCTGTTCCTATAATTAAAAAAAGGTCTAAAATCTCGAGATTTTCTATACCCGGAGTTTGTGATTATGATAAAATTTATAAATATAATTACACCATTGTGCAATTAAAAGAAATTTGTAAATATTATAAAATACATGTGAAATCCGGAGTCAACAAACCTATTATTAATGAAATTTGTTACAATATGATGAAATTTAAGCATGTAACAACTAATATACAAAAAATATATCGAGGATATTTAGCTCGATTATTTTATAAAACATTAGGTCCAGGAATTAGAAACCGGAGTTTGTGTAATAATATAGATGATTTTTTAACAACAGAAATAATGAAAGATATATCATATTATTATTTTATCAGTTATTTAGACAAGGATAATTTTATTTATGGATTTAATTTATCTTCATTATATAATTTATTTAAAAATAACGATTATAAAAATCCGTATACTCGAAATTTATTTACACGTGAATTTATTAATACTGTAGAAAAAAGAATTAGATTAAATAATATATACTCGAAAAATGAATTAGTACAAAAAAATAATAAACGCGAGTTTACAATTCAATCCAAAACCGTGGAATTATTTCAAAAAATGGATAGTTTAGGTAATTATACAAAAATAGAGTGGTTGTATGAATTAAGTACTCGAAAATTAATTTTATTTTTTAGAGAATTATATGATATTTGGAATTATAGGGCTCAACTCACTCCGGAAATCAAAAAAAATATTTGTCCTCCAAATGGTAATCCATTTTCAGATTTAAATACACGATCTTTATATAATTCTCAATTTTCAGAAATAGAAAATTATAATAATATATATAAAATAGTATTGTATATCATTGAAAGATTAATATGCACTGGTAACCGTGTAATAGAAAATCAAAAAATGGGAGCTTTGTATGTATTATCTGCGCTAACTTTAGTCAATCAAGATGCGGCAAATTCGCTTCCTTGGTTATATGAATCCGTAGCACATATCGAGCACATTTAAATATAATGGTTAATTATATTAATTAAACCAAAATAGCATTTAAACAGAACCTATATGTTATAGTATAATGCCCTCTAAAGGTTCAAAGACTTCCGCTAAGACCCCCGCTAAGACTTCCAAGAAGACTGCTACTTCAGCCCCGGTTGTTGCAAAGGCACCAGCAGTTGTTGCTGAAGCAACTGAAACCAGTGAGAACGTTGTTGTAGAAACTTCTCCAAATGAAGCTATTCTTGAATCCATGAATAGCTTTGCGTCTCATCTTCAGTCGCTTTACACTCAGATGAATGCTATTAAGTCTGAATACCGCACTCTTGAAAAGAAGATGCAGCGCGAATTGAAGCAGGCTAGCAAGATTACGGCTAAGAAGGCAAAGCGCAAGGGATCCCGTGCTCCTAGTGGATTTGTTAAGCCAACTAAGATTAGTGATGAACTTGCTACTTTTCTAAGCAAGCCTGCTGGTTCAGAGATGGCTCGCACCGATGTAACTCGTGAGATTAATGCGTACATCCGTGCAAACAATCTCCAGGATAAGGAAAATGGTCGTAAGATTAATCCTGATAACAAGCTTTCTAAGCTCCTCAAGCTTGGAAAGAGTGACGAGCTTACGTATTTCAACCTTCAGCGATACATGAGCCACCACTTTGCTAAGGCTAACAAGCCAGTTACAAATGCTTAAATATATACAAAAATACTAAAAAAGTAAAAAACTAAAAAAGCAAAAAAAATAAAAAAACCCTAAAAAAAAATATAAAAAAATCATACCCCACCCCAATATATAATGCCATGGATGGATTATGTTGGTTCAATTCCAACACATTATAAAATTTATAAATTATTATAAAAAAATGTTTATAATAATTTTGCATTTATATGTATTCTATTAAGCTCATTACGGTAGAATTTGTATTGAATTTTTTAATTTTAGAAGTATATTCTACATATTTCTTTTTTTTGTATTTAGATTTAATATATTCTACATATTTTGTTAATGTTTGAGGGTTTTTTTTAAATCGTAACATAGATATATTGTTTTCTCCACACCATTTAAATGTATCATTCAAATTATTTAATAAAATACTAGTTAAAACATAATAAGCAAATACATTACTATTTTCCTTATATAATTTTCTACAAATATGTTGCAATGATGGCATACATAAATGTTTATAATTTAAACCCATAAATTGAAGTACTTTATTTACTTGAATCATAGAGTGTATTTTTTCTAATTCAATATTAATTTCAAAACACATTTTAAAGTCTTCGTATTTATTAAAGTTATCATATGAAAATAATAAAATATTGTATACACGCGCCCAAAATTCACAATACGATTCTTCTATATTAAAAGTACTATTTATCGGAAATATATCTTTCATTATTTTTTTTTGTTCATTACTATTTATATTAGAAAAATCTAAACCAAAAACATGAAATGTTTCATGAATAAACACTTTAAACCATTCTTCTTGACGAAATATAACTATTTCTCCATTTGGATTACAAGATGTAGTAAATGCAGTATTTACATTATCTACACCCATTATATCAAGAGATGATGTTGGTATTGTTTTTTTAAAATGAGACAAATAAATATAAATATTTAATGTATTTGCACACATATTTGAAGAATGTTCCGAAGCTATGTATAACCATGTTGCAATCATATCTACATATTTTTTAAAGTAATCCAAATTACTTTTTTTTTCGCATAAATAAAAATATATACTAAATTTTCTAGAAAGTATATTTAACTCTACTGTAAATAAATATAAACATTTTAATTCAATATATTCTTTTATATATTCCGGAAAAAAAGTACTATTATAATTTGTTGGTTTATTTATATCTGATATATGTTTTACATCTTCCACACGTATGTTTTTTTCTATATTACTTACATACTCTTCAGCCCGTTTTATATCATTGAAAAATTTTTTCATATATAGCGAATTACACTTATTGATATTAATGAGAGAACTATAATTATCTAATATAAAACGTATGTTTTTTTCACTTTGATTTGTTAATTTCATATATAATGTATATTTACATTTTTTTAAGTTTTTCACGTACATTCATTAATTCATGGTATATTACAGGATCTTTTGTAGGAACTTGATGTACTAATTTTGCATTTTTGGTTGCTAATAATATTTCTTTAAATTCCGGAATAGAAAATTTAGTCATTTGACCAGCTTCTATAATTTTACTGTATCCATTTTTCGGATTTTCTTCATAAAAATCTACATCAATTGTAATTGAACTTGGACGCTGTGTAGATATTTCTTTTCCCATTATCTTTGCTTTTGATATTTTCTTAGATATTTCTGACTCCGAATCTAAAGAAAATTGACCGTAAAATTCTGGACTATTTGTTTTAAATTTACTTCCTTCATATAAATGAGTAATACTTGCCCATTTTTTACCATCATAGTCAAAATGCCCGTCTTCACCAACATAATCATTGGAAAGTTTTCTACGCCAATTATCCATTTTACCTAAATCTAAATATTCTACTTCATTATCTGGAGGTATTTTCTCATCCGCTCCCTTTCCAGGTAATTTATTTTTACCCAATATTGTACCATAAAATTTAAATACTACATTGTCATCATAATGTTTACTTGATTCAATATCAATGTCAATTTGTTTCTCTTCCTCTTTAGATTTATCTAACTCTAATTCATTTGGTTTTACCGTTTTATCATATATTTCCTTAAATTCTGGAATTAAATACAAAGTAGAGTTTTTATTTTGTAAACATTTTTCTATTAGTTTTTCTTTCAAGTTATCATCTAATTCATCATATGTAAATGCTCCTTGGTCTTCTATAAATATACCTCTGTAGTGATTACCTTTATTTTCTAAAATAATATAATTATCTGGTAAAAACTTACCAGCATTTTTCAATATTTTATCTGGATCTAAACACATTATTACATTACTTTCATTTCCTTCTTCATAATAATCACCAGACAAGATTATAAGTTTTACGTTTAATACTCTTTCCATAATCGAAATGGACATTTCATCTGCATAATACTCTCTTTCTTTAATCTTTTCTCTCATTTCTTGTAAATTATTTACGTTTTTCATAAAATCTACTTTATCTAAAAGCTGTTTTATTACTTTTATTTCTTTTTGTATATCTAAAAATTTTGCTTGTTGTGTTTTATATTCTGATAATAATTGTTTTACCTTTTTTGCATCTTTTTTATTTTTTTTTACAGATGCTTCGTATGTTTTTCTAGACTCTTTAATTGCAGTCCCTTGTGTATATAAACGCTGAGCTTCTTTATTAAAATCGTTATATCGTCCTTTATAATTTTCAAAATGTTCTTGTGTTATTTCTTCTGATAATCGATTACGTAAATCCTTTACTGATGTATGAATATCTTTTGTTTTTAATGCTTTTACCAATGCTAAAAAGAAACAATCTCCATTTGGTAAATTATCAATTAATCTATATTTTGTATCATTCATATATGTTTTAACCCATGTATCATTTGATTCTTTTACTATTTTTTCATCTTGTTTTGTACCATCTTCTTTTTCATCTTCATCATCTTCGTCATCTTCTTCTTCTTCTACATCATCTTCTACTCTAAATTTGCTTAAAATAGCTGGAGTACTTGTTACAAAAGAATAAAGTAATGGACTTAATTTTTCTATTTCTATATCTGCATCAGCATCTGTTATTTCATCTAATATATCTTTCTCAAATTCATATACACCAATTTGCATTTTTACTTTATTTCTAAAAATAATATAAATAGGTACATAATATACATTATAACTTTCATATGTTTTATTTATTTTACCAATAGCTATTTTTATTGTAACACCATACATTTCAATATGATATAATGGTGCTTCATGCTCTATCATATCTACTTTTTCTAATTTTTTATTTTCCTTATAATTTATACTTTCGTTTAAAATCGAACGGACCATATATTTATAAGTATATTTAATTTTAAGTTGTTATCATGTCTAATATATCCATGTGTTTAAAAATAATTTTATTTGATAATCCTTCATTCGTTGATACAGATGCACTGGATATGTTTTTTATATTATCTATAATTGCATTCCATTTAGTTTCTTTTATTAATTCTTCTTTTCCATTTGAAATAAATACAAATATATTTTCACATAACTCTATATTTTCTTCTAATTTAAATTTATCTGATTTATTTTTTATTAATTTAGATTGTAATTCTAAAATTAAATTTTCAATAACATTTATATCTAAAACACCTTGCTTCATTAAATGAATGTAAAATGTTGAAGTTGCTTTTCGTCTATCATTTTTTTTAGTAATTTCACAAAACTTGTTATAATCTTTGATTGGATCAACTGTTTCTATTGTATTAAATAATTCTAAATATCCTTCAAGACTTTTATTAAATATATGAGTGAAAAATGCAAAATTATCAATTAAAGATTTATATAATATTGCATAAAGATGCACATAAAAATGATTCGTACATGCAATATTAAATATTGTTTCACTAATTTTACTAAACTCATCACTTGAAATAGTATTTTGAATAGACTTTATTTTTTCAATAATTTCATTGGTATATTTATTTAATGTATTATCACTTATTTTATTTAACATTATTCTTATTTCATTTATTATTTTATCAATACCATCTTCGCTTTTTTTTATTTCTGTTACTTTAAATGGAATATTTATTGGTTTTACAAAATTATTTTCTTTAATATTTAATAGTTTTTTTAACATTATAATTTTTTCTATACTTTCATCATTTAATTTATACATGTCTCTATCTAAATTTATAGATAAGGATTGGAATGTTTGAATACTGTATAGACCTGACATATATATATAATATAATATACATTTAAATGCATAACGTATAATATATTATGAGTTCTTACGATATTATAGAATATGAAAAATGGGATAATATACCAAATATAAATCCAAATATATTAAGAGGTATTTATAACTGTGGCTTTGAAAATCCGAGTCCAATACAAAGTAAAGCAATAAGTCCGATAATTGAAAAAAAAAATATTATTGCTCAAGCACAATCCGGCACTGGAAAAACATGTGCATTTGTAACTGGTGGATTACATTTAATTGATATAAATGAAAATGTAACTCAGCAAATTATATTATTACCGACTAGAGAATTAGCATATCAAGTACATCAAGTATTATTACAATTGTCTAAATATTTATTAAATTTTAAAAGTTATTTATTAGTAGGAGGTACATCTGTATCTGATGATATTAAAAATTTAACTAATTGTGTACCTCATACAATTGTTGCTTGTCCAGGACGTTTAATGGACATATTTCAAAAAAATGTAATACAATTAAAACATGTACATAGTATTATTATAGATGAAGCAGATGAAATGCTATCTTTTGGATTTAAAAATCAAATATTAAATATTTTAAAAGAAACCATGGAACATAAACAAATATGTTTATTTAGTGCTACCATACCAAATGAGTTAAATAATTTAATCAATAAAATAATGGATGACCCCGTTAAAATTTTAGTAAAACAGAGCATGTTAACATTAGAAGGCATATCTCAATATTACGTAGCTTTCGATGAAGAAAATTATAAATATGATGCATTAAAAGATTTATATACTTCTATTAATTTTGCTCAAACTATTATATACTGTAATAGTCTTCGAAGAGTTGAATATTTGTATCAATTAATGTTAAATGATAATTTCCCAGTATGTTGTATACATAGTAATATGGAAAAAAATGAACGCATTAATGCTTTTAAAGAATTTAAGAATGGGAAATATCGTGTATGTATATCATCAAATGTAACTGCACGAGGAATAGATATTCAACAAGTAAGCACTGTTATTAATTTTGATATTCCAAATGATGTTCACACGTATTTACATCGCATTGGACGTAGTGGTCGTTGGGGTAGAAAAGGTACCGCTATTAATTTTATAACAAAACAAGATTCATGTCTTATGAAATCTATAGAAACATATTACAATACTGAAATAAATGAATTACCCGCATCATTTGTAGATAATTCGTAATATATATTTAAAATATTTATTAAATAAAAGTATGATTAATAATAAATATTTTAAATTACCAATTGAATACCTTTCAAATAAACAAGAATTAACAGAAACATTAAAGGATGATTTAGAATTAATACAAGTCAAAGAAAGTGACTGTAATCCTTTATATAAAAATGTATTTAATCCAAAATCAGATTGTGCAAATGAAATAATGCCTTTTTGGTCGAAATATTATACTACAGATATATTATTTTTAAAAGATAGTCAAAAATTTATAACAAATTATAAACCAAAGCATAGTCTAGATTGCAATTCTGTTTACGAAGAATGGAATACTTTTAAAGAAAAAAAAATAGATAGTTTTAAAGAAAAATATCATTATTTTGGATGGTCTGCTTTAGACTCATTTAACAAATCTTCAAACGCTATGCAAGTTTTAAGTTTATATAATTTAGGTGCACCTGTATTATCTTTATTAATGCCAGTTTTTTTACTTATTTTCCCATTCTTTATTTTAAAACTAAAAGGTGCTGTAATAACTGTTAAAAGTTACATTGCTTTAATTAAATTAATGTTTGCAAGAAATAGTTTATTTAAATTATTTACAGAATTTGGATCTGCAACATTAGATAAAAAATTATATCTCATTATGTCTGTAATGTTTTATGTTGTTCAAATATATCAAAATGTTATGTCATGTGTTAATTTTTATAGAAATATCCATAAAATTACCAAGTTTATAAAAAATACAAAACAATATATATTGAATACATTTGATGTATGTGATGAATTATGTATGGTATTATCACCATATAAATCTTACCAACCTTTTATAACAAACATTCATGAAAATAAAATAAAATTACAAAAATTATACAATAATTTGTGTGGTATTATTGAAACACCATATACATTAATTAAAATAAGCCAAATTGGTAAGATTATGAAAGAATTTTATGAATTGTTTACTAATGCAGAATATCATGAATCTATGGCTTTTAGTTTTGGATTGTATGGATATTTAGAAAATATTTGTCAATTACAAAATTTATATAAAAGTAAATTAATAAACCCTTGTAAGTTTGATAAAAAAACTAAGTTTAAAAAATCATATTATGTTTCATTAATAAATAATAAACCTGTGAAGAATTCATATTCTGTTTGTAAAAATGAAATTATTACAGGACCTAATGCAGCTGGCAAAACTACTTTACTAAAATCTACATTATTTAATATTATTTGTAGCCAACAATTTGGGTTGGGATTTTATTCTTCCGCATCTATCCATCCATATGATTATTTACATTGTTATTTAAATATTCCAGATACATCTGGAAGAGATAGTTTATTTCAAGCAGAAGCAAGACGTTGTAAAGAAATAATTCAATTTATTGACGATTATCCAGATAAAAGGCATTTTTGTATATTTGATGAATTATATAGTGGAACTAATCCGGAGGATGCTGTTGAATCCGCAGATTCTTTTATTAAATATTTATGCAAACGTCCAGTTACATTTATGTTAACTACGCATTATATAGACTTATGTCATAAATTGAAACCTATTAAAAATATACGCAACTCATGTATGAAAATCATTGAAGAAAACAATAATATAAAATATACTTACAAATATAAAAAAGGTATATGCTCTACAAAGGGAGGTAAACAAGTTTTAAAAGATTTAGGTTATCCAGATGAGATATTTTATACATAAATATTACGTTTAATATTTAAAAATAAAGTATGAAAATACATTAAATGAAAGGTTTACGTGCATTATTTGATATTAGTAGCTTTTTCTTAGTAATGATTATCAATTTATTATTGATAGCTTTATTGTGTTATTATTTTAAAAAGAAGTTTGAAAATTTAGAAAAGGCACAAATGGAACAAGCCAAAATTTTATATGGATTGATTGAAAACAACAATAGTTTATCGTCTCAAAATATGGTTTCACAAGTTATGTCTGAAAATTCCGAATCTTTTCGTGAAACTCAGGAATTACATGAATTATTAAATAATACTGATACAAAAGTAGTACAATTAACAAATAACGAAGTAGTGTCTGAATCCGAATCGGATGATGAAACGGATAGTGACGACGAAGATAGTGATGAAAGCGAAGATACAAACGCTTCTAATCCAATATTAAATGCAGTTGAATTGCATGTAGAAAAACTTCCATCTGATTTACAAACTTTAGAAATTACTGAATTAGATAATAAAAATAATGATGATGATATTAAAGAATTAACAAATGTAGAAAATTTAGATGACACTGTATCAAGTTCAACATCTTTAGAAAAATTAACTGTAAAACAATTAAACGAACTTTTAAAAGAAAAGGGGTTAAAAAGTGGAAAAAATATGAAAAAGGTAGAAATCATTGAATTATTACAAAAAACAGAATAAATAATATGTATAGTAATATATAATGAGTTGGGGAACATGTTATGGAGCTCCTAATAATATACATTTTGATTTTCCAGGTGTAATGAATGATGGAAGGGCATTTACTTATTGGAATTCTTCTTATGCATATAATGAAAGTTTAAAAAAAGCTGAAAATATTAAAAATAATAGAGCATATAAACAATATTTAATAAATAATGCTGAATCAATTATGAAATATAACCAATCCCATGCATTTAACTATAACTGCGAAGTACCTATTCATCCATCTAATACAAATGGTCCACCATACATATTTAAAAAACAATTAGATAAAAGTCGCCCTTTTGGTTATACGGACAGTACTTTAAAACAAATGTATTTATCCAGACAAGAACTACAATCTAAACAAATATCTCCTTTATTAAATTAATAATTTACATAAATATAAATTATTAATATTCTGTATATGATATTATTTAGTATAGATATTGGTATTGTAAATTTAGCTTATGTTATTTTAGCCGTTAATGAAAATCATGTAAATATATTACACTGGGAAGTTATTTCATTATGTCCTCCAAAAACATTAGTTAAAAATATTTCTTTAATTGATATTGGAAAAGCAATGCAAAAAGAATTTGATACTAGATTTGTAAATAAATGGAAAGATTTAACAATAGATTATGTTTTAATAGAAAATCAAATAGGAAATAAAGCAATACGAATGAAAACACTTCAAGGTATGGTAACACAATTTTTTATTCAAAAAAATATACCTAATATTATTTATTGGTCAGCATGCAACAAATTAAAACCTTTTTTAAAAACAAATGAAAAAACAACTTATTATGAACGAAAAAAATTATCTATAGAAATAACGAAACATTTATTGAATGAATTTTTCACACAATGGCAGAATCATTTTATATCCAATAAAAAAAAAGACGATCTCGCAGATTGTTTACTTCAAGGAATTCATTATATTTTAAAGAATAATATTACACATATATTTAACAATGCGGAGAATTTAAAGTTATAAGTTCTTATTAATTCATAATGGAAGAGATTAATTTAAATGCAGAAACATTAAAAAGTAGCAGCGATGGACCAAATATTACAGAAATAAATATATCCGATAAACCCTCTGTTAATTTTGGAGGTGGTATTGAATTACTCATGAATGATAAAAAAAAAGAACAAATGGATACAAAAAAAAATAATGTTGATAATGGCATTTCTTTATCAGATCTTAACTCATTAGATAATGAATTGGAAAATATTTCATTAAACTTAGATTCTATAGATGAACCTAAAAAATCTGAGGAAAAGGTAAGCAAAAGTAATTTTTTTCAAAATGCATTAAATAATATAGGGGGATTAGGTAAGTCAAAAGAAAATTCTATTACAGAAGAAAATGTTATTGTAGATGATAATCCTGATATTCAAATTGGTAAATCAACTGCTAAATTGGAAGAAAATGTTAATAAAACATGGGATGGATTTAAACCTATGTCAAGTGTTACCGTAAATAAAGCTGAAGTTGAAACAAAAAGTAAAGAAGATATATTAAGGGAAAAATTTACAATTTTACGTAAATTAGAAACCCTAGAACAAAAGGGCGTACATTTAACAAAAAAATATAGTATGGAATCTTCTTTATCAGAAATGCAAGGTGAATACGAAAATATTATTTCTGAAAAAGAAAAGAAAAATAGTATTAAATTTCAAGGAAAAGTACTTACTGCGTTAATTACTGGAATTGAATTTTTAAATAATAGGTTTGACCCATTTGATGTAAAATTAGATGGTTGGTCAGAACAATTAAATGAAAATTTAGATGATTATGATGAAATATTTGGTGAATTACATGAAAAATATCAATCTAAAGCAAAAATGGCTCCAGAATTAAAATTATTATTTCAATTAGGCGCATCTGGTATGATGATACATATGACAAATACCATGTTTAAATCTGCTATACCAGGCATGGATGATATTATGAAACAAAATCCAGAATTAATGCAACAATTTACTCAAGCGGCAGTAAATACCATGGGGGAAACAAATCCTGGAGTGAGTCAGTTTATGAATACATTTTCAGGAAATAATCGACGTTCTCCACCATCACCAACTATGGCATCAAGACCTTTTCCCGCAGCAATGAATAGAGGACCTCCATCTCCTAATATGTATTCAGCAAATGAATCTGCAAAATCAGTACAATTACCTAAAAAACAAATGAATAATATGTCTACACCAGTTAGAAAAGAAATGGACGGTCCAAATGATGTTGCATCATTGCTTTCTGGTTTAAAGACAAGTATTAATTTAAATGATGAACCAAATGAAAGCACGATTAGTGTAGAAGATTTAAGTTCATCAAATAAATCATCTAATGTAAAAAGTGGACGAAGAAAACAAAAAAGCGATAGAAATACAGTTAGTTTAGAATTATAATTTAAATTATTTGTATTATAATATGGATAGAGCTCTATTATTAGCAGATAAAATAAAAACCATGGATAGTCAATTTCAAGTAATAGAATCGGAAATAAATAAAGATTTAGAAAAACAAAGTAAGCTTGAAAAACAAAAACGCGAATTAGAAGCCCAATTGGCTATACTTGAATTAAGGTTAAAAAAAAATAATTCTATCAAAATAGAATTACAAGGAATCATTGAAGAAACAAAAACAAGCTTTCAGAAGATATCTGAAGCGGCCGAAACACTTATGGACATAATTGATACAAAATATGCAATATAATTGAATTAATACATATAAACATATATGTATTAATTTAATAATGATACTCACATTACCAAAAGAGTTATATGAAACTATCTTTGATTATATATCTTGTAAACATAGAAAACATTTAATGATTTCTTCTAAGACCATTAAAGATATATTAAAATGTAAAATTCAATATTTTCAGTTTCAAAAATGTAATAAAATGCACCAACTATTTTGCTGCAAAACGCATGAAAAAAATATTTTATATAAAATAGAAGCAATAACTGTTTTAAATCAAAATAAAAATAAAAAAAATATTTCAACTATACATTTTAGTAATAGCAAAGCAAGAGAAATTGCTTATCCATTTGCAAAAAATTTTGGAAATATATCTCATTGTTGTTGCGATGGAAAAGGAATAATGTTTAAAGACATCCAAAAACCCCCTTTATATTACAATTATTATAATATATAATTTAATAAATTAAAGCTTTTACGGTCAATGAATTATATAATCCACTCCTTTTTGCTCTTGCATGACTCATTCTATAAGCGGAATGTACCCACATACCTCGATTTTTTAATATAATTACATTGTCCTTTAATGTAAAACTATGTAAAATGTTATAAGATAAATATATTTTATTTCTGGTCTTTAATTTCCATGTTGACATTAAATCATTTGTACAAATATTTTCATTTTTTAATATTGTATTTGATATATCTTTAAATAAATCAATTAAATCATCTAATGAAGAACATTTAGTAAAATGTGTAAAATACATTAGTGAGGGTTCAGGTAACAAATAATATTTCCATTCACCCATAGACATTTGATTCTCGTAAAGTATATTATTTATAGAATCTTTCAATTTATTATTTGCTTTATTTTTAATAAATATTTTACGTGGAGCAATATTTATTTTAAATATTGTATTATTTACCAGTGAAAAAGATAAAATGGTTTTAGAAGAATTTATATAACTGGAAATTTCATATAATAGTTCGTCTGGTAAATTAAGTGTCATTATTTTGTAATAAAAGTTTACTATAAACTTTATTTCAATTATAATTTAAAAAAATAATATATGTAATATAATGAATATTGCTATCATAGGTGCTACAGGACTGGTAGGAAATAAAATTTCGTTCTTATTAGAAAAAATAAATTTACCAGTTAAACAATTTATACCAATTGCATCAGAAAAATCTCAGGGTAAAACTTGTACTTTTCAAAATAAAAACTATAACGTTATAACTGTAAATACTTTTATAGAAACCATTGTTTCATTGCAAGAAAATATTATTATATTTTTTGCATCTACAAAAAATGTTTCAAAAACATATATACCAATTATTTTAGAAAAAAACAAAAATGCATGGATAATTGATAATTCATCAGAATATAGATTAGTACCTCATATACCTTTGGTAATACCAGAAGTAAATTCTGATAAAATTAAAAGCGATAGTAAATTAATAGCTAATCCAAATTGCTCCACTGCACAATTAGTTATGATTTTACATCCACTTCATGAAAAATATAAAATAAAAAGAGTAGTAATCTCCACGTATCAATCTGTTTCTGGCGCAGGATATCGTGGAATAAATCAACTTAATAATGAAAGATTTGTTGGAAGTGGAGATTTAAACGATGTGTTTCCTACTAAAATATATATGAACTGTATTCCAAAATGTGATACTTTACATGACAATGGATATACAGGTGAAGAGCTAAAATTAGAAAGAGAAACACCGAAAATATTAGACGACAATAATATTAAAATAACTGCAACCGCAGTACGCGTACCAGTTATTGGTGGACATAGTGAATCTGTAAATATTGAATTTGAAAATGATTTTGATTTGGATGATGTGAATAATATGTTTAATCATACGCCGGGGATAAGTGTAAGAGAAATGGCTTGTCCAATAGACGTACAAAATGAAGAAAATGTATGGGTTAGTAGAATACGAAGAGATTTTAGTCAATGTAATACTTTAAACTTATGGATTGTAGCTGACAATTTAATGAAAGGGGCCGCATTAAATGCCGTACAAATTGCTGAATATATACACTTTAAATACAATAATGCTAATAATGTATCCTTAATTGGAATGGCCGCTGCAGGAAAGAGTCATATTTCTAGTTTATTATCTAAAAAAATAAGTTGGGAATTAAAAGAAATGGATCACCTTATTGAAGAAAAATATAATACTTCGTTAAGTGAATTGATTGAAACAAGAGGCAACGAGGAGTTTAAAAAAATAGAAGAAAATATAACTTTAGAAATTTCTGGAAAAAATAATATTATTTCTACAGGTGGTAGTATTGTATATTCTGAAAAAGCTATGAAACATTTAAAAAATAATTCATTAATTGTTTATCTTGATACACCATTGGAAACAATATTACAGAGAATACCTAATCCTGTAGAAAGAGGTATTGTATTGGACCCTGGTGATACATTAAAACAATTATATGAGAAAAGAAAAATATTATATGAAAAATATTATGATGTAAAAATTGATTGTAGAGACAAAAATGATGAAATTATATGTAAAGAAATATTGCAGTATTTAGTATAATATAATTATATGTACTAATCATATGATTATATCTTTATTATAAATATATCACTTTATGATGATAAATTAGATTTTATCGAATGTAACAATGCCCGTTTCGTTTATATCATTTTTATTAATCACGGTTGTAGTTGATACTCCATTATTTGTATAAGTAATAGTATAAGTAGACCACGTGTCTCTTTGAATAGTAATACTATTAACGCTACTTGAATTATTTTTTAGAGTAATTGAAGTTCCAACTCTACTTAAAGGACTAAATATATCAAATTCTGATGATATATCATCCATATATATAGTTGAGTTGTAATTGAATATCTTGACTTTATCTTTATTAATATTACTGAGACCGGACGCAGCTTTACTCATTATAAATGATTCATATGAACGATTATTTTCAAATATACATGCAGAAACATGTTTTAATGCTCTCTTTTTTTTATTACTATCAATATTTGTCATTTGGATTAAATCACCTATATCATCGGTATTGCTAGTTAATGTATGATTTGCTACAGCTAATGCATTTTCATAAGTTACATTTACATTAGTGAGTTCATTTACTGTATAACTTGTAGCTCCCAATATATTTGCTGCATCAGCATGATATATACTAATAGAATTACTATAATTTGCAATAGCTAGACGACTACCATCTTTATCCATATACCATCCAAAATAACCTATATTACTTGGTACTATAGATGTTTCTTGACTCCATATTCCTGTATCTGGTGAATAACTATATATAATTAAATTACCATAACTAGAATAATATGGATTTCCTACATATAATATATTTCCTGATAATAAATTATTAAATCCAAAATAATCATACATTCCATAATGACTAGGAGGTTCAATATAAGACGTTTCAACATATTCAGTTGCAGAACCACCGCTATTTACATTTCCGAATGTACCATCTGTATTTTGGTTATATATTAATATTTCTCCAGTGTAAGTATTTTTACGAGGATATCCTATTACAATAAAATTATTATTTTCTGAAATATCAATAGCACCTGCTCCAGCCCAATCTGATATACCTAAGTATGCACCATATGCCCTTCTTTCCTTACTTGGGAGCAATTTTTGTATTTGTGTCCAATTTTTATTTGTAGAATCATATTTAAATACATATACTCCACCAGTCCAATCTTCTCCTACTCTTCCATCTTCATCATAATCAATGCCTGAAAAATCCCAAGCTGTATGAACGAGTAAATAATCATCATTCATAACATATCCGCGAACATTATAAGGGACTGTAGTTCCATTCCAATAATAAGGGGTAGGGTTTACAACATTAATAGTAGTATATAGTTCCCATAAATTAGTTGTTGTATTTAATGTATATATTGTTGGCGTCCAAGAACCCCATCGGTAAGTTTCCTTATTATAATATCTTTCACTTACACATAAATATCCTAAGTTATTCATGACTATATGATATCCACCATAACCGAAAAATTCGTTGCCAAACCTTTGAGGTTTTATTTTTTGTGTTTCGGTAAATACCATAGAATCTGAAGTAGCGGTACCCCAAGTATCTGTATCAGGATTATATTTATATAAATATATCATACCATTATAATAATCTGGCCAGGACCTTGTACCTCCTCTCCACGATCCTATGGCAAGCCATCCATTTTCCATAGAAATGTTTTTTCCAAAACCCTCATATATTTGTGGGGTGTCTGTTGTTGCTAATGATGCAACTTTTAACCATGTGTCATCTGATTGTTTTTTATATATATTAGCCGCACCTGTATTTAGAGTAGTACCTGGTTGACTTGTATTCCATGAACTAGCTTCACACATAAAATCTCCATATAAAACTGTTCTTCGTGCCTCATTAGGATTTACTGATATATGATGTAATAATCTAATTGATGTATCACTATCTAAAGCATCATCTGAAGAAAAAGGACATATACCAATATTTGTTTCTGAAACTATAGTATGTAAATTACTACAACCAGTAAAAGATTCTGAATGTAAAGTGTTCATACTAGTTGGTAAAACGCAATCTTTTAATGATGAACAATTTTTAAATGCACGAGTTTCTATCTCTAATGTATCATCAGCGTTAGTAAAATCTACTTGAGTTATATCTGTAGATTCAAAGCTACTTTCACCTACTGAGATTAAACCTGCTGGACTACTAAATTCGGTTAATCCACTATTTTTGAAACATTCATAAGGAATATCTGAAATTGTATCATTTAATGAAATACTTGTTAATGATGTAGTATCTTTAAATACTCCATTTCCTAATGTTTCTACACTAGAAGGTAATGTAATCGTTGTAAGATTAGTTACTCCCTCAAATGCATATTCCCCAATATGTGTTAAAGTACTACCTTCTTCAAATGATACTGAAGAAACTGATGAATTTTGAAAAGCTCTTGCCCCAATACTTGTAACAGTTGCTGCTATTGTTAGTTCTGATAATGATGTATGATTTGCACAAAAATCGTCTGGGGGATTTATATCAAATGTAGCATTAACGTTTGTTGCACTAAATGGTTGAGGTTGTCCAAAGTAATGATACTCAAAATCAAACGTAATTCCTGATTGTCCGCCATTATTTGTTCTACTAAATGCTTTTTTAAAGGGATTTGGTTGCGTGACACCGTAAGCTATATGAACGTTAGTTAATGACGAACATCCCCAAAATGCTTTAGAATTTGCAGGTAAATTCGTTCCACCAAAACCAGTAATAGAATAAGGAATTGTTACACTTGTTAAATTAGAACAATTCTTAAAAGCATTATTAGGTATATTGCTAATTCCTGCAGGAGGTTGAGTAGTATTAGTTAAATCTATTGAAAATCCTATAGTCAATGACTCTAAGTTCGTACAATTTTCACATAAACTAACCCCAATTGTATTTACAGTAGAAGGAATCGTAAAACTAGTAAGACCAGAATTTTTAAATGCTTTATTACCAATAGTTGTAACAGTAGAAGGAATACTAAAATTTAATAACGAACTGCAATCTTCAAAACTAGATTCATTTATTATTGTTAAATTACCATTTATTGTAATACTATTTAATAATGGACAATCTTTAAACATACCCTTAGGCATTTCTGTTATACTAGAATTATCCCAAACAACTCTTTGTAAATTAGGACAATCTGCAAATGCTTCTTCTGATATACTTGTAACCGTATGAGGAATAAAAATCTCAATCAATCCAGATTTTTTAAATAAATGTTTGGAAAGTGAAGAACAATTTTTATGAATATAAGCATATTTAAGTGTAGTAAGATTTTTGAAGGTGGATTGTCCTGGTTCTTTTAATATAAAAACAGTTTCGTGAGGAAGTAATGTTGTACTAGCTGCACTATATATAAAAAAATCTGTAGATAACAATTCATCTTTATCGTCCATGGTTAAACCAGTTTTTAAATTAGTTGTTAATATTTCACCTTCATTAAATATAGTTTCATCATCTGTATGAATATACTTAAGTGACCCATAATTGTTATCTTTAGTATACCAACCTGTATTACTTGTACTATTCATTGTAAATATAAAACTAGCGCCTTTATAAAATGTTGGACATACTTCTGCTAAGTTAAAATTAAATGTACACAATCCTGTAGTATTGTCCATAGTTGCGTTGTTTAAAGATTGAAGTGCCGCATCCAATCCTTCTGACCCGTCGAAAGTATCAGCATTTATAACAGTTACATTAGAATCTTCACCTACTTGTTGAATGGATAAAGAACCACCTAATATAACATTTCCGGTAAAACTGGTATCTACACCTGTAACATGTTGGCGCCAACTAGTCGTCCATCCTCCGGAACGACTATAACCGTCTGCTAGATGAATATTAGTTATACCGGGGTAATTTAAGTTTTCATAATTTTGTTCGTGCCAATAAAAAAATTTACTTCTACTATGTGTAACCATACTTCCTGTATCTACAAAATCATTGTAAATAGTACTTAGACCGGAAACATTATGAGATTTATTATTACTATTCCAAGAATCTTCATAAGATTCAGCTGTTGTTTCATAACTAACATCACTAGTGGTTATTGTTATATCTTGATTTACTCCATAATACCAGTTTAGATAATAACTGCTCTTCATTTCAAGAGATTTATTTTTACTTGTTTTTAAACATAAATATGCTGTTCTTCCAAAAAAATTATCATAATCAAACTTAGCATATATCCAATGAACAGCATTATTAACACTCCATCTCCATACGTCTACATTTGTTATATATTCATCTGAATCTAAATCCATATTAACGGAAAGCCCTCTTTCTACTCCATTAACTACAAATGAACCGTCTGAATAAGTAAATCTTATTCCTTGAAGTCCTGGCCAATAATAATAATATATTTTTACATTACTTATATAATTTGTGCTTATTCCAATCTTTACGGTCATATTAGTAGATTCGTTTATTACTGTTGTAGGTGTATTTTTAAAATAATTACCACTAGTAATATAATCTGGTATATTATTGGAGTCTGTATAAAAATTAATAAATTTAGTAATATTTGGTCTATCGCTATTAGGTCCTGAATTAAATACATTTGTATTTAAAGTTAATGATTGATGTAATGAGGTAGTTGTACAATTAGAACATTTATTTGCAACGCGGGCTCCTACAGACGTACAAGAGGTAGGGAAATTAATTTGTGATATATCTGTATCGGAAAATGCTTCATTTCCAACTGTTGTAACACCATAAGGTATATTTAAATTTTGTGAAATCTTTGTTTTTTTAAAAGCAGATATACCAATAGTTTGTAATGTATAATCGTTATCAAATACTAGTGTAGATAAATTAGAACAATTTAAAAAAGCTTTATTTCCTATTGAAGTACATCCCTTTCCAATAATTACTAAAACTATATATGTATTATCTTTAAGATGCTCTTCCGGTACATCTGCCAAATATTCTATACCTGTAACACTACCATCATCTGGTATTACATCCGAACTAGAACTCCATTTTATCGTATAAGCAATATTAAAATTAGATGCAAATGCACTTGAAAAATCAGGAACTGAACCAGAAAAATAAATAGTGGCTGACGATAATGATGGACATTGTTTAAATGCACCATTACCTATATTAGTAGTACTTTCATATACAATGACACTATCTAATGATTGACAGCTATTAAAAGCATTATTTTCTATAGTATTAATAGTAGTAGGAACAATTAATGTAGAAATACCTGTATTTTTAAAACAAGATGAAGGAATAGTGGAAATGCCAGATCCTAATGAAATTACTAAATTCTCACAATTCATAAAACACTTTTCTCCCAATGTAGTTATATTATTTGGTAATGTAATATCCTCTAAACCTACGCAACCTTTAAATGCTTCAGCATCAATTTGTGTAACTCCACCAAAATTTTGTATAGTTTGTAATACAGTACATCCATCAAATGCATTAGCACCAATACTAGTTACACTATTATCTATATAAATATTTTTTATATATGTATTATTTTTAAATGCATTTACTGGTATAGAATTCTGTATAAAAATATCAGTACTTGTTCCCGTGTCATGAGTAGAAACATCATCTCCATCATATATTCTTTCGGATATTACAGATGACAATATTCCTACCCAAGGACCAGCACTGTAACTTGACATAGAAATATCAAATACTTCTACTTCAGACGACGATCCATAATTTGCATATACTTTTCCACTTATTTCACTATCCCAGGTTCCTCCATGTATCATTAAATAATATGTATTATTTTCTTTTATTTCAAAAGTACATTTACCTAGACTCGAAGATACAGATACTGTTGTTGAATCTCCATCAGAATTATTACCTAAAGTACATCCTGATATATTCGTCCAACCTGAAACACCAACTTCTGGATCTATAGATGAATACCCTCCCTGATCTTTATCGTATTCATTAATTAAAGTATCTGTATTTGTAAAAATTTGAAAAACATTACCATTCCAACCATCTCCATACGAATCTGCCAATTCAAAATAAAGTGAAAGCGTGCCACCAGTGTGCTGATAAGTATTATTACCTGCTTTTGTCACAATATCTGCAATTGTAGACATATAATTTATAATAATATTATAAATTACAAAAAAATAATAAAGATATATTATATTCAACTATAAATAAAGAATTATTGTCTAATATAATTATATGATTGTATGTAAATTTGGTGGTAGTTCTATTAGTAATAGTGAAAATATAATAAATGTATGTGAAATAATTAGAACAAAATCTGCAACTCATAAAATAACTTGTGTATTTTCCGCATTTGGAAATACTACAAATATAATTTTAAATTGTGCAGAAGCTTGTTTAAAAAAAGATATAGAAAGTTATATTACTATTTTACAAGAATTGAAAACATATACATTTAATATTATAAATAATATTTTCAATACAAATGAAACATCTCAGTTTTTTGATAAAATAAATAGTATTTTCAAAAAAATGAATAATATATGTAAAGGTATATACTATTTGAAAGATTTAAATGATAAAACAAAAGACCGTCTATTATGCTATGGTGAAATTATATCGTCTACTATTATATATCATTATTTAAATAAAAATGTATCACAATCCATAAAATTATTAGATTCAAGGCATATAATAAAAACAAATTCGAATTATGGAAAGGCATGTCCTAATTATCATAAAACAAATAAGTTGGTAAAAAAATATTTTCATGATAATATTGATATTTTTGTGGTTGCAGGTTTTGTTGGCTCTGATTTAAATAATAATACTACTACACTTGGTAGAGGAGGCGGAGATTATAGTGCTGCTATATATGGTCATTGTTTAAATTCCAAACAAGTTGAAATATGGACAGATGTAAATGGAATTATGAGTACGGATCCAAGGAAAGTATCTATAGCATTTACTATACCTAAGATTAGTTATCGAGAAATGCTTGATTTATCACATTACGGTGCAAATGTTATATATACACCAACCATATTACCATTATATAAAAAAAAAATACCCATCTTAATTAAAAATGCAAAATATCCTGATAATCCTGGTACAGAGATACATTATAATACAACAAATAGAAATACATTGGCTACTGCGGTTTCAACAATAGAAAAAATATCTGTGATTAAGATATTTGGAGAATACCTTATTGGTAATATTGGATTTTCTGGAAAACTATTTTCCATATTTTCAAACCAAAATATTAATATTACAATGATATCACAATCATCATCTGAATACTCTATATATCTTGCCATATATCAAAAGGATTATAGTAATGCTATGAATACTTTAAATCAATATTATGAAAAAATAATAAAGAGAAAATTATTAACTATAACTTGTAATATTGATAATAAATCTATTATATCTATTGTAACCCCTAGTCAAAAAAATATATTAGCTATATCAAACATTATATATCCGTTATTTAAAATGAATAATATAGATATATATACTCAAACTTACTCAGATAATAATATTTCTTTTATCGTAAAAAGAAACAAAATTAATAAAATATTAACTATATTACATAATCATCTATTTTTAAAATCTAAAAAAAATCTATTTATTATTGGTACAGGAGTAATAGGAAATGAATTGATAAAACAATTAAATAAAATAGATTCTTGCAATATTGTTTTAATTGCTAATTCAAAAAAATATTTAATGGATATAACTGGCGTAAAAGATTATGAAACAAATATACAAAATGGTAATGAAACAAATATTGAAAATATAATAAATACTGTAATAAATTTAAATCTACCTGATTCTATACTAATTGATTGTACATCTTCTGAATCTATTTATCCATATTATAAAGATTTATTAGATATTAACATTGGAGTAGTAACACCAAATAAAAAGGCAAATACTACCAATTATACACTATTTAAAGAATTATCAAAATATAAAAATTATAAATACGAAACTACTGTTGGTGCTGGACTTCCTATTATACATACAATCAAAAATATAATCCATTCACATGATAGTGTATTAAAAATAGAAGCTATTTTATCTGGTTCACTTAGCTATATTTTTAGTTATTTTATGAATAATAATGAAACATTTTCAAATGTTGTAAAAAAAGCCAGAGAATTGGGTTTTACAGAACCTAATCCATTAGATGATTTAATTGGAGCAGACGTTGCACGTAAAATGTTAATTATTACAAGATTACTTGGATTCAAATATGAAATAAATGACATACAAAATGATGTATTTCTTTCAGAAAAATGTTTATCTGCTAAGAATCCAGAAGATTTTTTACAATATTTAGAAACAATGAATAATGATATGAATGAAAAAAAAACATATGCTATTCAAAATTCGTTAAAAATAAAACATGTTGCTGTTTTACAAGATAATAAGGTTCATATAAAAATATTGTATGTTAATGAACAACACCCTTTTTATAATTTACAAGGCAGCGATAATATGATTATAATTACAAGCAACTTTTATAATAATAATCCACTTATAATTAGAGGTCCAGGTGCAGGGGCACAAGTTACTGCATGTGGCATAATATCTGATATTTTTAGTATATAATTATAATATTTATAATAATTATAATAATTTATGAAGGGGATTAATTTATATCAAATATATTTATATATTATTAGTTTTTTTAAAAAAAGAAACGTTAGAGAAAGACGTATACATATAACCCCTTGTGAAAATTCGATTGATTTTACAACCACAAATAGCCCATTATATAAAAATAAAAACTCGGAATTTTTTTTAACAACCCCATCACCTCCTAATAAAATACGAAAGAAATTTTCTAATTCATGTTGCATTTGTTTAGAACCATTGGATGTTAAAAAATATATAACTTTAAATAATTGCAAACATGAAATTCATGTTCGCTGTATAAAAGAATGGTTCAAAGAACATTCTGATTGTCCTCTTTGTAGAGGTGATCAAACGAAATTAAAATTACGCATAATACCATCGAAAATATCATAATTTAGTAATTTTCATTTATGCAATGTTTAGGAGTAGGATTTATATTACTATATTTACCATATATACTTTGATTATTATCACAAATATATCTTAAGTTAGTCCCTTTTATTTGTATGTTATTCATAATTATATTCATACATGGGTTGGTTTTATTACAACGTAATACTCCTACGTGTTTGCTTGGATTGATTCCGTGTATCTTGACATTTTTCATTGTAATATTTCTTATATTTACATTAGGATTAGTATTGGGCCAAAAGCCTGCTCCTGTACCATCAGGTTCTTTTTGCTGTTGTGGACCAATATATATAGGCCAAAATTTAGGATACTCGGCACTAATATTATCATAGGTTATATTTGAAATCATAGATACCGGTTCATTATATTTATCAGATGATTCAGTTTTTATATATATTAATTTATAAGGTTTATTTGCGTGTATATTTCTAAATAATACATTTTTTACGCAATGATGATAAGAAGATGGAACACTACCGATACTTATACCAACCCCATAGACTATCTTATTATTTTCTACTAAAACATTTTCGGTACATGTGTTTTTTAATGGTTTAATAGCTATTGCATCATCAAAATTAGTAATTTTATTATTAAAAATATGAATATTTGACCCACTTACATCAATCCCATCTGTATTATATGGAAATGTTTTAGTAATATCCCATTTTACATATATTTCAATATCATTTACTGTTATATTTGTAATATTGTATCCATAAATATTAAATCTTGGTGAATTCCATAATTTTAATTTATTTATATTAACATTACTGGAATCTTCTATCAATAAAATAGTAGGCCTCTTTCTAACAATTTTTTTTTTCTGAAATGCAGACCACCAGTTGAAGCCTTGACCATCTATTTTACCGTTTCCTGTTATTATTATATTTTTACTATTTGTAAAATGGAAAGCAGAATAATATTCACTTTCTGATATCATAGGCCATGCGCTATAATTATCATGCAATATAACCTTCCCATCTATTTTCAAAGTAATATTGTTTTTTTTATCCCAAACATTGTATGGTATATAATATATATTTTCATTTTTTTCAAGTATAATCATATCATTTTCATTAGCATCTTGAATGGCTTGATAAACTGCTTCACCGTTGTATAATGCATCATATACATCACTTTCACCATGTATTATATTTGTGTAATTATGTATAAAAATTTCTTTAGAAAGACACAGTCTCACTATAAAATATAGAGACAAAATGCGTGCTATCATCCTTATATTATATATAAAATTGATTTTAATTGTATTTTAGAATATATAAATAACAATGACCATTATAATTATTGATGGTAGCTATTACGTGTTTTATCGTTATTATGCGATTATAGCTTGGTGGAAACGAGCTCATAAAGAAATATATGATTCGGGAGTAGATCCTATTGACTCGCCAGAATTTGTCTCTACTTTTTGTAAAACATTTTCCAAACATATTCAAAATTTTATAAAAACATTTAAAATTTCTAAAGATGACTACACTCTTTATGTAGCAAAAGATTGTAGCCAAAAAGACATATGGCGCCACACTATTATATCTAATTATAAAGGTACACGAGACCATTCTAATTTTAAAGGAGGCCCATTCTTTAAACTTGCTTATGATAAACTGTTTGAAGAATTAGGAGCAAAACTAGTAAAACATCCACATTTAGAAGCAGATGACTGCGTAGCATGTTTGGCTAATTATTATTCAGACAAAAATGAACAAGTATATATATTAGCAAATGACCATGACTATATGCAATTAATAAATACATATATTCAAGTATATACTTTAAAAGGTGTTTCATTATGCGAACATAAAAACTTTTACGGCAGTTCTGAAAAAGCATTATTTATGAAAATAATACTGGGTGATAAAAGCGATAATATACCACCCGTATTTAAAAAATGTGGCGTTAAAACTGGAGAAAAATATTATGAAAATAAAGAATTGTTTAAAAAAAAATTGGAAACAAATAATGATTCTATGTCTCAATTAGAGACAAATACAAAAGTAATAGACTTTAAGTATATCCCCTCTGAATATTTATATGAGTTTAAAAATACTTATAATTTAAATTAATATTATATATTAATGAACACTCCTGTATATCATTTTCACGAATCACGTTTTTCTACATATGGACATCCAATATCAGAAAATCCTGTTAAAAAAAAGGTTTTTACATTAAAAGAATATAATAATTGGAATTCAAAGTCTCCAAACTTTACATATAAAGATTATAATAATTATAAAAAAGTAGATGTTTATAAAAAGTAAACTTTTACACCTTTGGAAATTTAAAACGCCGACTTTAAGTAAAATGTATTTTATCATTTTTAACTCTTTTAGTTAAAATTGAGTTAAAAATTAAATATTTAGTAATAGTATAGAATGCCGAAATATACTTGCGAACGCTGTTTGAAAGAGTTTTCCCAAAAATCCCACTATACTAAACATCAAAAGAAAAAAATACCCTGTCAAGATAATAAAGAAAAGATAGAAGAAGTGGTTGAGAATATTATTAATAAAAAATTGATTTCAAATAAAACGAATTATTATTTAAATAACAATATGAAAACAACACATGAATTGGGACAGTATTTTACTAAAGATGATGGTCTTAAAAATAAAGTTTTGGAATTGGTAATGAATAATCCCGAAGTTATTTTAGAACCTTCTGTTGGTCAAGGCGATTTAATTCAAATTATATATAATAATAATAATAAAATACAATTTGATATGTATGAGATTGACACTAAAATTAAAATGTTAGATGATATTCCCAAAAACGTCATTTATGGAGACTTTATAGAAGTAGATATTAAAAAAAAATATAAAACAATAATAGGTAATCCGCCTTTTGTAAGAACAACAACAGGAAATTTATATATAGATTTTATTGAAAAATGTTATAACCTACTTGAAAATAATGGTGAATTAATATTTATTATCCCATCAGATATCTTCAAATTAACGTGTGCTTCAAAATTGTTAAACAATATGATTTCACAAGGAACATTTACTCATATTTATCATCCACATAACGAAAAATTATTTGAAAATGCGTCTATTGATGTTATAGTTTTTAGGTATTGTAAGAACAATAAATTAGAAAAACAAGTAGTGTATAATAATGAACTACTTTATATTATTAATAATGATGGGTTAATTACTTTTAACAAAAATAATAATATAAATAATGTTTCATTCAAAGATTGTTTTGATATTTATGTAGGACTTGTTACAGGTAAAGAGAGTGTTTATAAAAATAAAGAACATGGAAATATAGAATTATTAAATGGTGAAAATAAACGAGATAAATATATATTTATTGAAGAGTTCCCTTCAACTAATGAAAAAATTAATAAATATTTATTGAGTTACAAGGATGAATTAATGAGTAGAAAAATAAAAAAATTTAATGAAAAAAACTGGTTTGAATGGGGTGCTCCAAGAAATATTAAAACTATTAAAGAAAATTTCGGAAAAGAATGTATATATATTTATAATTTAACAAGACATAAAAATATTGCGTTTAAAGGAAAAGTCAATTATTTTGGAGGTGGATTAATAATTATTATTCCAAAAAAAAAAATTAATCTTGATAATATAATATCTTATTTGAATAGTGATGATTTTAAAAGTAACTTTATGTTTTCTGGAAGGTTCAAAATAGGCCATAGACAGATCAGCAATTCATATATACCCGATAATTATTTATAATGTAATTTTCCTAACATCATTCAAGAAGGACTCCTTCCAACTAGGTTTTGGTTTTTGAAGAGCATTCAATAGTATTTCTATACTTTTGGTAATATGTTTATATTTAAATATTCTGTTTTTATTCCAACAAACTTGAAATGGTAGATTATTTATATTTGGTGTTAATTCAGTTAAGCCTTTAACTGAATTAACTATAATATCTTTACTATTTTCTTTATTTACAACAACAAAATAGTAGTCTTTTTTATTATTGTAGTTATAGTCCTTTTTTATAATTTTTTCTATTAAGATTTTGCTCATTCTACCATTTTGACATGTTTTATATAAATCAAGTGGTTCATCTGTGTAAGAATATACACACATTGCAAGATTTCCAGTATTATCACTTGTTAATGTTGTTGTAGACTTTATGTTTATAGGTAACCAACCATACTGAAAATCACGAACAAGTATATCATACCACATTCTTTCTTTTGGTTTATAGATTCTATTGGGTAATTCCTCTGATAGAATTCGTATAATTTCATCTTCGTCCATACAACTATTTATCCTACCATCATTGCTTGTTTCACATAGCTTAATTGTCCGTTCTTGTAATATTTTTTTTATTGTAAGTAAGCTATTCGGTAAATGGTTTCTGCGATATAGGTTTCCATTCAATATTGCTGAAATTTGACTGATTGTTCTTTCCATTGTGATGAGATGTTGTATATATTTAACAACTTATTTTCATTTCAATTTTTTAAAATACTTATAATATAAATGCCACCACACAAAAGTGAAGACTATAAAATTTCAGCAGTTCAGTATTATTTATCTAAAAATAATAACCAAGTGCAAACTTGTGAGGTATTTCAGTGTCATCCAAGAAGTCTAATGCGTTGGGTAGATAAATATAACAAAAATAAAAATTTTACACGATGACAAGACAATCACAATGAATGATATGCTTCAAAAGACTAAAGAAAAGTATCCAGACTTTGATATTACAAGCAGACATATTAGTAATATTGTTAGGGATAATAATATTACATTAAAATTAACGAGATTTAGACATGAACCTACAAAACGATTTGGAAAAGATATTAACATAAATAAAAATATTAAATTGTTCTACGAAAAAGTAAAACAATATAAAATAGATGATATAATTTGTATTGATGAAACAAGCATAAAATCATTACAAAAAAGAAAATTCTGTTATAGTAGAAAGGGTAAGAGATGTGTTGTTAAAACACATTCACAAGAAGTATTTAAGAAATATACTGGCATTTTTGCTATATCTACAAAAGGTGTATTAGGTTGGAAATTATATGATAAAGGAGGAATTAATAGTGAAAGGTTGTATGATTTTTTACAGGAACATATAACTAATAAATATAAAAACAAACTTATCATTATGGATAATGCGAGTAGTCATAGAAATCAAAAAATAAAAGATTTGGTAAATAAAGATAATGAATTACTTTATTCCGTTCCTTATCAACATTTCACAAATGCGATAGAAAATTGGTTTAGTGTCCTAAAATCAAAATTACAAAAGAAAAAGGATTTAACTTATAATCATTTACAAAGCAATATAGAAAATGTTTTGCGTGATATACCATTAATAACATTTAAGAATATATTTAGGGGAGTTTATGAGCGTCCAGAAAACTATAAACCAAAAAATAAAACAAGAAAAATAAAGAAAAACTATCTATAAAGTCGGCGTTTTAAATTTCCAAAGGTGTAAAAGCATGCTATAATTAAAATAATATATTATTATATCAATGAGAAAACCATTATCTATATTTTTTGTTTATAGTTTTTGGATATATGTATTGAGTATTTTATATTTTTTTGATATTATATCATATAGTCCACTATTTAGTAATTTATTAATGGTTACATTTTTGCCAGCTATCTTAATATTTAATAAATCTATACCTTTTATTCATAAGCTTGTATGTTTGATAACTGAAATATCATTTTTGGTTTTAGTTTTAATAAAAGATGTTAAAATGGATTATGTATTTAATTATTTATTGATTATGGGATATTTAATATTATTGGCTATTAATAATAAATCATTATGTGACATATATTGTAGTGAAATACCATATATAATAAAAAAACTATCAAATAAATTTAAAAAGCGTTTTTGTGTTAAAGATGCATTTAATTACATAACTCTATTTTAATATTATTTTTATTTTAAAAATAATCATTCTTATACTAAATACACGAAATATTTAAACATATACTGATACATAAATATAATGATGCATAAATTATATTTATGTAAAATAGCAACATGGAGTATATTAGCATTTAGTGCGTCGGGAATTATTGCATATGCATGGACAAATGAAATAATTACATCTGGTGGAATAGCAATTACTGAATTTTGTACCAAATTATCAATGTTTGCCATGTTTGAATATACATGGAACAAATATTGTAATAATAATTTAAATACGTCTTCGAATACTCTTGTTTCTTCTGCGTCGAGTACGTCTCTTGATATATGATTTTCGTTTTTTTTTTCTGTATATTTTAGTTTTATTATACTTTCTTTTTGTTTTATTTCCACCAATTGTAAAAAATTGTAAAAATGGTACATCTGCTGTTAATTTTCTAATCCATTTTTTAAGGTCTTTTCTTTTATATTTACAGTTTGCCTTTCCTGGATGTTTTTTTATATCTGGATCACTTGAAGTAGTTAAATGAATGTTAATCATAATTTCATCTTTAGTTGTTTTTTCTTCGTCTTTAGTTGTTTCTTCTTCGTCTTTAGTTGTTTCTTCTTCGTTTTCTATTAGTTCATGGTCTACGATTATACGAGATTTATATGGTGCACCAGTATAAAATAATAATTTACATAATATTTTTTTTATTTTATTCAAATCGCTATCTTTAATAGTATGAGAATATTCCTTCATTGTTTTGTATTCTGAAACCAGACGAATACATTTTTGCATGTTCATTATATTTAGATATACAGACGCATAATCACTGTTTTCTATTTTATCTTTGCTTTCAAAATAATTAGATTTTTTAATATCACTTGGATTAACAATTAATCTAGGGTCAAAATAAAAAGGAGTATATTTTTTATTATACGATAAAGTTACACTTTTTGTAAAATCTTCAATAGGTATATTATTAAAACTATGTGTAATTAAATAGGGGACGGAAGATACAAGAGATTCTTCTTTTGGTAATTTATTATACACAGATTGTAATGTTATTTTTCCTTGTAAGTACGCATCTTCAATAACAGAACCGTTTGTTTTATCTTTTAATTTTATTGCTTGAAAAATATTTCCATTTGCTTTCACCTTTTTATCTTTTATAGTAATAGTTTGCATTATTTTTTCACCTTTAGATATTACATATTCCCACTTTTTATCTTGAAATAATACACTTATAATTTTCATATCAGAAATAAATAACTCATAAGTGCCTTGTTTTCCATTTGAATCATTAAATAATCCATTATCTTCAAATGTTACAATTATTATTTTATTATCATCGTTATCTTTTATTGAGTTATCTAAATTTTTTATTCTGAATCCATAATTCTCTTCATAACCAATAATCTGTCCATTTATTGTAGTAGAATCGTTATATTTTAATAATATAGAATAATTTTTTGGTCTTAATTTGTTTATAAGATCTTTTTTAATAATTGATGTATCATAAGATATATGTACTTTATCGTTTATATTATACTTTGTTTTTTTGGGATCTAATAATGGTGTTGTGTCATCATCAATATCTTCTTTATCAATTTGATATTCTTTAATATTTATAATAATTTTTTTGAAATATTTTAATAAATCCTTTTCAATTTTTTGTATTGCGGTTTCCTTTTCTATGATATATGTATCAAATAATTGTAAAAATTTATTACGGGTTTCCTTGTCTTCTTTTGTAAAATTTTCATTATAATGTGTTTCTAAATCATTAATAGTCATTTTTTTTTCAAAATATTTTGGATATATTATATTTCTTGAATCAAAATTAGTTACTTTGATTTCGTAAATTACATCTTTAAATGTAGTTTGAATTGTTTTTTGATTATTTGCATATGTATCACCTCGAATATTAAATAAATCAGATATATCTTCTTTATTTTTTGTCATAGTATTTCCAGCTTTCATTTTTGGAAATGTAAAAGTTTGCTTATTAAATATAGTAAAATCAAGTTGTATATTTTTGGATTCGTCATTAGCTTCGTTTTCCTTTTGAGGTAAAACATAAATATATATATTTTTAAAGTATATTGAATCTCCATTTGAAGTTTTATAGCCCCTTTGTATTTTATTTTTCAATTTGTCCCTATCTTTATTAAATTTTTCTGTAACCGTTTTTGTATTATCACCATAGTCATTTTTCATACCATATACACTTATTCCAATTGTATTTTTATCATTGTTTTTTCTTAATATTGAATACATTTTATTCAATTCATCGTCTTTTACAATGCCAATGGAATTCTCTTCAGTTGTATCTAAATATATAAATAATGTATCTTTATGTTTTGCACTATTACATAATACACCAAAATCAATTTCATTTAAAAATTTTTGTGGTATTTTATTTTTTATTTTTTTTTTCAGTGAATAAATACTAACTATTTTATGTACACTAATATTTATTTTGCTCATATCTCTTAGTATTTATATATATTTTTCTTTCATTAAACTTAACATCTCTACTTTATTCTTATGATTTTTAGATTTTTTTGCCTTAGATAATATATCTATTGCATTTTTAATTTCTTTTTCACTTATTTTTCCATCTCCATTAGTATCTAATATATCCTTAAATTCTCTAAATTTCTTTGGTAAAATACAAAAACGACTATTTTCATTAAATAAATAATTTGCCAACACAATAAATACGGCAGTTAATACTAATGATATAACTATATCTCTGGTACCCATCCATATTAACGAAAATATTAATAATTGACGAGCTAAAGTATATTTTAAATAAGCTTCTTGAGTTTTACTTAACTCTATCGTAATATATTTCGAACCAATATTAATCATCAACATTACTAATCCAGCAAAAAATTTACTATTATTTATTGTTTCCATAGCTTTTGCAAAAAAACCTTTATTTGATGATTTTCCTACATCTTTGCTATTTTTATTAGATTTATTTGGCATATATATATTACGATATATATTTTTTAATCATATGCATCGTTTCTTTTGTTAAAGAATTTTTTTTACGACGCCTTGCTCTATTAGCTTTATTCATAACTGTATTTATTTTACTATTTATTTTAAGTCTAGGAACTTTAGGAATAGAAATATTTGGAAGTATTCTAAATCCCTCTTTTTTGGATTTAGTATATGCATTCCACAATATTAAAAGTATTAATAGTAACGCTATTATTATTTTATACATATATAAATTATTTATATTATATTTTAGAATCAACAGGTTTTAAATTTTGTTCTAAATCAATTAAAGTAGTACTTGTTTTGATAAGAGGAACTTGGTTATTCAAATACGATCCTTTTTTAATTTCAATATTATGAATGATTAATATAAATATAATTAACAATAATGTCCCTTCTATATTATTTTTATAGGCTATCATAAGCAATGTAATATAAATTAAAATTTTTCCTAATGTATAAGAGTATAATTCACTGACTTGCTTTGGAAAATAATATATTAAAATCAATAATAATAATATAATTATAGACATATTCATTATATATTGAGTTTATATTAAAAAAAATTTCTTACTTTTTTATAAGAATGAGTATTCCATTAGCATTATGTGCATCAACTATAGACAATAATAATATAGAAGCAAAAAAAATAAATAAATTAAAAAAAGAGCCCTTTAATACTAATAAATTATTAAATATGAAAAATGCAATTCGAAATATTCATAATAATTCCGAAATAAAAACAGAAGGTTTTGCAGATTTTGTTGCCCCTAAAGACCCTGAAAAACCTATTAAAAATGATAATCACGTTTCAGAATATCAATATAATCAATTAGAAGTGCCCCATATGCCCTTAATGCAAGCATATGAAACCGAACAAAAAGAACAAAAATATAATTATCCAGGCGATCAAGCACAAATATTAGATAAATTAGATAAGATTATTCACTTATTTGAAGAATCTTATGAAGGAAAAACAAAGAATAAAGGTGAAGAACTAATTTTGTATTCCTTTTTAGGAATATTTATAATTTATGTATTAGATTCTTTTGCAAGAATAGGTAAATATGTTAGATAACAATTAAAACATCTTTAGAAGAAACTGTTTTATGAATATAATTGTAAAAATAATAGGAAGATTTAGTAATAAATTCTAAATTATCATATGATTTTAAATTGTTATACAAAATTTCATTATAGCTTATATGCTCTAAATATAAATATTTATATGGAAGTAGATGCAATACATTTAAAAAATTTTGATTAAATTCTATTTTATTACTTCCAGATATAGAACCGAAACATTCTATAGCTAATTCATTATTGTAATAATAATCTCCATTTTTAAAAAAATACATGTGTATAATTGTATTGTCTATCATAACTGCATATATAATAATTTGTTTACTATTTATTAATGTTAACAAATTAGTATAATCGCATGTAATATAGTAATAAATACTATTTACAATATTATTCATAAAATGTAGATATAAATCAAAATTATCTTTAGAAATAACAATATATTTATATTTGTTATGTAATTCAACAACTGGAAAATCATTTTTAAACATGGTACAAGAAAATTGAACAAAAGGTTTAATAAATGTAATTTCACTTTCCCTTTTAAAAAAAGAAACTTGAATTTTTTCATTTTTTCTACGAGCATTATATTCATGTGTCTGAATTAAGGAAGGTGCTATATTTTTACCACGATGTTTAGTGTCAACACATAAGAAATCTACATAGTACATATTTAAAAATATATTTTTATGAAATGCATTAAATGATAGTGGGCGCCCTGTAATTACTCCCAGCACTTCATTTTTAGTTTTGATTTCTTTTGCTTCCATATATTTTTTACTTATTTGATATGTTGTAATATAACAAGATTGGTTATGATTTATTAAATAATTGATTATAGTATCTTTTGTAGGTTTATAAACCACGTCTTTATTTACCAAATAATGTTTTTGTATCAATATTACCATTTGATTTATTATATCCTCATCTGTTTTAACATATTCATTTGTAATGACATTTATATGATTACAATATTTATTATTACAAGGGAAATTTTTACGTATTACCCCTGACCTAAAAAGATTATAAAATGCATATAAATGATTTACAGGTTGTTTAAACCAAAATGGGTGTGACAATTTTATATATAATATTAAAAATATATATAGTATAATAATTACACTACAAAATATATAAATAATTTTATGCATATATATTTTTTACTACATATCTTTAGCTGTTTTTTTTTTAATATAATTATAAATATATATGCATAAAATTATAATTATAATACTAATATTTATTGTAATATTAATTATATATAAAAAAATAGA